>Ga0310690_10001495_pt1 | contig 41335 bp, 61 predicted proteins | sample AusTroGonzalo_MG_2_FD_207661 | JGI IMG/M metagenome (GOLD analysis project Ga0310690, IMG submission 207661) | Bovine rumen microbial communities from tropical cattle in Woodstock, Queensland, Australia - Gonzalo_04 (v2) (version 2) | ecosystem: Host-associated > Mammals > Digestive system >... | reverse complement strand
TTGAAAACATTTACTTGTAAGATATATGATAGTTATCATGATACATTTACATACGTTATGCCACAACAAGCTGATGCTAACTTCAAACGACAACTATTAATGGGTGATAGTGCTGATGGTTATGCTGGTATCAAGGGTATAGGTAAAGCAACAGCTGATAAACTATTAATGGACGGCATAGATATAGATGGGATACTCAAGATGTATATTGATAAGGGTATGACGATAGAAGACTTCAAACGTACATATAATAGTGCCAAAATAATAGGAGCCGAGGACTATGATAAGGGGGTGATTACATTATATGGAGGAGAGAAATTCGATCTCGGAAAGCTCGACTCTAAGGATAACAAGAAAGAATATACTAGGATGGCTTAGATTAGCTAGGAAGGTTTATCCATTAACAGATAGTCAAAAGAAAAAGTTGGATAAATTTTTAAATACTAGATATAAGATAAGAAGAGATAAGTTATTAGATGAGATATTTGAGGAGGAATAAATGGTAGATATATCAGTATGTAATAGGAGAGATTGTCCAAAGAAAGACACATGTTTTAGATACCTTGCAGAACGTAATGATTATTGGCAAAGTCAGTTAGTTGTAGACAAACTAAACCTAAAAGATGGTTGTGATATGTATTGGCGTTGTAGAAATATGGCAGAGTTACAGTATATGAATAAGGTGAATAGGTAATGAAAGTGATAGATATTATTAATTATTATAAACATTTATGTGAACAAAATGTATCGCCAAGATTTGATTGGTCGTATTATGAAAGTGAGATACATAAGTTTTTAAACCAAGAAGTAGAAATTAAGAAAGGAGAAAGTTAATGGGATTATTCAACGTGTTTAAATTTGCTAATGATTATGTAAAGTTGAAGAAGTATCTTGAGTCTAAGAAGGATACAATAGAGAAAGCGAAAGGATTGGTTGAAAGTGTTAAGCAGTATATAGAATATCTAAAAGGCTTAAGAAAGCAAATAGACGATATTATTAAAGAAATTAAAGGTATCGTTGATGAAGTTGAGAAAATCATAAAGGGAGGTAAATAATGACTATACAAGGCAAAGAAGAACTCTTTGACGATAAAGGGAATATAGCTGTATGGGGTAAAGTATCTGCTAGTGGTAAACCATTCTATACATTTCAATTAACGAATGAGGATAAGTATATATTATTCCCTCAGACTTATGATAACCCGAAGGGACCAAAGTTTATATTGAAAAAGATTGACAGCGATAAGGGTGAGAGAACTAAAGTTGATACAACTAAAGCTACATATGCAGAAACAGAGGAGGTACCGTTCTAATGGGAACAGATAAAGGAGTAAAGTTAGATACAGAAAAACCTAGAATGGATTTGGTATTGCGTGGATTCTCACATGCTATAGAGGATATAGCAGATGTAGGAACATACGGAGCCCATAAGTATACTGATGATGGTTGGCAATCTGTAGATAATGGTATTGAAAGATATCTATCTGCTATGATTAGACACTATCTGAAGTATAGACAAGGTGAGATGTACGACGTAGAGTCAGAACTCCCACATCTATCTCACATGGCTTGGAATGCATTAGCTGTATTAGAATTATGGGAGCGCAGTAGAACCGTGAACCATCAGTGTAGTTGCGGTGAATGTAGTTGTAAGTCTAGTGAGGAGTCAACAAGAGAGTTCGATTACAAATCTGATATAGATGATAATGTCCGTTCTATTATGTATGCATTTTATGGATACGATGATATAGAATAAGCAAAAGAAAAGGCGGGTAGAAATTAATCTACACCGCCTATTTTTTTTATCTAATATTCATTTGTTATATAGCCTTCAAGTTTACCATCAATAGGATATATTGGTGGATGGTCTGAGCCCTCGCCAACTGGTTGCCCTTCTAATAATGTCATAAATGCTTGCGCTGGCGCTGACGACATAATGCCTAAACCTATCCCAAGTGGTGCTAATGCTTTTAACACATTCCCACTACCAAACCTAAATGCTTTTAAGAAATTACTTTTCCTTGTCAATGCCGAAGGTGTTTCATATTTACCTCGTGTATGTATTAATACAGGTATTTCTTTTTCACCGTTTAACATAGCTGCCATCGCTCTATGTCTTCCCTCTTGACCAATATCTTCCCCGTAAGAAAGAAACGGCATGTCTAACTTCACTCCATTTTTTAGCTTCCATCTAAGTTCTTCTATTCTATCTTTATCTCTAAGAACATTTCTAATATATTGCCCAAGATTTTTATCCATATCACCACGATATAAGTTTATATGGTTTTTATGTGATAACTCCATATACTTCATAGGACTCATCTTTACTATATTACTAGCTTCTGGTTTATAATCTCCAGAATGTGTAAATAAAAAACGATTGTAATCAACAGATGATGGGTACCATTTGTTACCTACAGCTCTTTCTATTTCTGCCATTTCTTTTGGGAACTTATCTTTATAATAATCGTATTGAGTATTACCGAATATGTTATACTCCATTACATCTTACTCCTATACCAATTAACTTTACTTCTAATCCAATCACCACATTCTTTAATACCATATATAGCAACGCAAGGAAGTTTATTTATATCTATCTTCCCATAACTAGTAGTATGTGGATTAGCTTTACCAAACTCTGCATGGGTTATTATTGATTTATTGTTTATAGCAATCCCATATTTCTTACTCAATTCAGCTACTAACTTACAAGTAGCTTCTAATTGCTTTCTTGTAATAGGGAACCTTGTATCATACATACTACATAACGCTATACCTATATTACCAGTGTTACCACCACCAGTATGAGCTGCGTACTTACCGTCTTTACAGTTTATATTATCCTCTGGTTTATACTTACCAGTAAAGATATTACCTTTATCATCTACTAAGTAATGGTAATGTTGTCTATCAGTATTATTAGGAGTATAAGTACCAGCTGTCCAATGTATTGTTATCTTATTTAAGCTAGTCATTATAATATCCTCGCTTTAATATACTCCCAAGCATAACCTATTACACCACCTATTATAAGTAATATACCTATAGCTTTATTCTTAAACTCCTCTAGGATACTAACTCTCTTATTCATTGAGTCCATATATTTTCTAAAATCTTCTCGCAAGCCTTTAAGCTCGCTATATATCAATGTATCAACATCATTCATTATTTAATATCCTTATGCCATAAAATCTATTGTACTATCTTTTCTATTACTTTTAGTTATATGTTTTATATTATCTATATAATATACTAGTTTAGATTTGATCCAATTATTATATAAATCAGATACATAATATAATTTCATATTATTATTAGTATCTGTATATATATCTATTATTTTATCTTTATATATACCAGTAATTCTATTACCATATGGAGTAATCTTACTACATCTATATACACCAAAGTTATTCTTTCTATTAGTTTCTATTATCATTATTTTATATCCTTATTACTTATAGTATATAATATATTATTATATATATTTTCTAATATAATATTATCTTTACCAGTATTTATATAATTAATATTAAAATATACTCCTATATAATATATCTTACATATATACTTAGGTATAGTATTAGTATCTATCATACTATAATATAATAATTTATTAGTTTCTTTAAAAGATACATTGATTACTTTTAAATATTTAATAGGTATATCTATACAATATACTTTATTATTAATAGAATATAAAAATTTATTTATAATTTCTTCTAATGGTAAATCAACTATAATTACTTTGTGATACTTACAAGCAATATCATGTAAATGAGAAGGTCTAACATCATACTTATCTTTATCTATACCGAAAGGAATACTATAATTATCTGTCATAGTATTCCTAGGTATAAGATAAACTTTATCATTAAGTAGATATAACTGATTGTATAATGTTAGATGTTTGTTCGGTATATCACTCTGTATAGTAGGTGATTTACTTGTTAACCATCTAGTCATATTCTATCCTATTGATATCTAAACAGGTTCCCAAACCATTTTACCTAACCATGTTGTACCACCATTTATTGTTATGAATTTCATAAAATACTGTCCAGTCATCAAATTAGGTGTGGAACCTTTATCCCACATAACGCTACTAGGGAACGTTATTGTATATGATGTTGACATATCTATTACTAACTCAAATGTATATGCTTTTGTTGCACTAGCACTAATATTTGTATCATCAAATACTAGTGCTGTATTTTGATCTGGTTCAAATAAGTATAGATACTTATCGTCAGATAGTTCTATATTGTCAGTAGTTGTATTTATATCAAATAATGTTTTAGTAGCATTTAGGTAATTTATTTGAGTAGCAGATTCTGACAATACGCCAGCGAATCCCCATTCCATACCAATTAAGAATTTATGAGGTGCTGGGTTTACTCTATAAGATGAATGGAACGTTACTTGTTGAACATCCCAATCGTATAGGTTATTAGCAGATGCTTTGATTATAGTATTCCCAAAATCATTTATACCAAAGTATACTCCATTGTTATAACACATTATCATTTGAGAATAAGGAAGTCCACCAACGTATGTTACATCAGTCCAAGTAGCACCATCTGAAGACTCGCATACATACTGATTACAAACTACCAAGAATTTATTATCATCACTATTATAACATATATAATCAGAGAAAACTCCATTATTATATACATTAGTATTTTCAGTCCAGTTAGTGCCATCTGATGATGTTACAGTATTGTAATTAGCCGCTATAACAAACTTACTATTAGCATAAACTATAGATTTTAAATCATCCATAATTTGTTGCATTTTGTAATAAGACCAGTTTGAAAGATCTGTAGTCGTTGCTATATTACCACTATCACCAACCAATACATACATGCTATTACCATACACTACATCATACCATGTGCCATTAAATGGCATACCATGAGTTGGATATAGCGATTGAACAGTCCATGTAGACATATTACTAGATGTCGCAATATTACCCATAGAATTAGATACTACGATATATGTACCATTATTATATTCTACACTATTAATAGTACCAATAGGTTGCCCTTGGTCTGTTATTTGTTGTATTGTCCAAGTTTGTAAATCGGAAGATGTAGCTAATAGACCAAACTCACCACAAGCTATATACATATTGTTTAAATATTTAAGATTATGCCATTGACAAGAATTGAATTGTCCCCATTGTGGATCCATAGGATCAATTATTTGGAACTCTTGCATACTATTTAAATCATAATTTCCATCATAAGTAGTTTCACTTGTTGAATATAAGTTATTAACAAGACTTAATGTATCTTGCTTACCTTGTAATGCTGTATAAACAGCTGAACCACTTACTGGATTTGTACCCAACTCCGTTACTGCGTTATCACATTCAACACTAATTATATTATTACCTAAATCTGTATTGCTTATACCAGATCCAGATGATAGCTTAGATTGATAACTACCACTAACATAATTGTACACACCTTTTGATGTTACTGGTAATTCACTACTATACGATACAGAAGAAGCAGAAGGCATTAATATAATATTATCCAATGCTTCACCATCGGAGTATGATTTATAATATGAACTAGCCATAACTAAGAATTTATTATTGCTATAATTTAAACAAGCCCAAGTTGATCCGTTAATTAATTTATCATCATTATACAACTTAGTCCAATGTTGCCCATCTTTAGATGTTGATACTCCACCATGGCTATCTATAACCATAAATAATCCATTGCCATAAGCTATTCCAATTCTTACATAGGTACTTTTAAGATCATCTACTTGATATACGGTCCATGTTGATAAATCAGATGATATGCCAACTTGTCCATAATTAGCAGTATGTGATACTGTTACATACTTTCCATCTCCATGTGTGATGCCTCTCCATGAATGACTACCTAGACTATTATTTTGTGTTGGAGTAGTCCATGTTACACCGTCTGTCGATGTTGATAGATAACCAGTTTCACCCAAAGCAACAAACGAAGTACCGTCATGAGTAAGGCTATACCATTTATTGCTACCTAAAAGTTGATCTGGAGCATTCCATGTTGTACCGTCTTGTGAGGTAGAAACATAGCCCTGGTAATCAATTACAACGAATGTATTATTAGCATAACATATATCAGTCCAACTATGTTGTCCTAATGTGTTTGTACCATAAACAATCCAGGTATTGTAATCGCTAGATGTTACAACATCACCATTGTTTTTTATAGCAACATATATACTATTACCATAAGTTACACATTTTACATTACCACCAGCAAGCGAACTATCATATGTAGGAGTCACAAAGTAATTACTATGCATTACTATATTATCTCCAGCAGTTAATACATCTTGTTTACCATTAATAGCATTTGTTACAACTCTATTCTCTACTGGGTTAGTAGAAGATGTAGATAAATGGTCGTCTACTGTTACTGATCCTCCACCACCAGCATCTAAATCTATTGTAACATCAGAACTAGCATTAGCAGTAAACATACCTTTCGTTATACCACCTTGCGTAATAGTTAATGTTGCATTATTAACAGTAGGAATAGTAGGTTTGTTTTGTATATATGATTTGCTAGTGTTATCACTCTCATTCCAATTGGATTGTACTTGTGCGTCTGGTATTGTAGGTTTGTTTAATAAGTCATCATAGTCTCCAGTAGTAGCAACAGTAGCCAATGAAGACGTATCTGCTTTATTATTAAGCGCAGCTGTTATTACTTTGTTTTGTACAGCATTCTCAGATGATAATGACATCTCATCATCTATTACTATACTTCCTTCATAATCGCCTGTTACTCCCAAAATATTTACCCCACTTCTTATATTACTAGCAGTTATATTACTATCTATATCATTTGTTACAGCTGATACAGTTACTTCATCAAATCCAACATACCCAGACTCTGGAGTTATAGTTTGAGAAGATGTAGTAGGTGTAACTTCTAAGCTATCTAAAGAACTTTCTAGTGTTACATCTACATCAACATTTTCATAGTTGTTAATATTGTATGTGCCATTCCTTTCTATATTGTATGTACCCTCTGGTGTAATACCATCTGTAGATAAAACATCTATTGCATGTGAATAGTCTGTTATACTATCTGGAGGTGTAGCACCTTTTTCTGTTAATGATTGTTTTATATCAGCTAGCGATTGTGATATATCATTTAAATCATCAGATAATCCCATGTTTATTTTCTCCTTATTATATTATTGATTTCTTTGCCAAATTGCAACTGTGTGTGTAGGTGGTTGTACTGTAGTCGAATTTCCGTATATTGGATTAGAATCATGAGCACTAAAAACAGCAGTTCTATCATAAGTACCAGGATCTGAACCACCCCTATCTGTTTTACTTTGTTTATTAGTTGTAGAGAACGCTCCAGTAGGATTTGATACTCTAATATAATAACTACTACCAACATTAAAACTTCCTTCAATATTAGGCAACCCAGGAGATATATTTTGACCTATCGGATGGTTTTCTCCTCCAAAGTTTCCATATTGTTGTAATATCGTACCATCTGGGAATTTTGTCCATACACTACCATATAACCCTTGCAATGGGCAATCTGTTCTACTTCTATTTATATATATACTACCAATAGGATATAATTTATTAAAAGTTTCTTGATCCATTCCACCCTCCAGAGTACCTGTTACTCCTAATATACTAACACCTTTCTTTATATTTTCTGGTTTTATATTTAGATCTATAGATGACGTTACTCTATTAACCCTAACATCTCCAAACCCAGTATACTCACCAGATGGAAAAAATGTTTGTGTTGTTATTGATGGTTCAACCACTAATGAGTCATTATTAACAGTATCTACATCTACTGTTACCATTCCATATCCGTCAGCACCATCATCTTCTGCTATATATACACCATTTTCCGTTATTGTTTTTGATATTGATATAGCCCTAGGTATTAAGCTAGCTATATATTGTTCAACCTCGTTTAACTCAGTAAGATCAATCGGATTCTCACCGTCTAATATTCTAGCTACTATATCTTCTAGTATACCTTTACCAGCCATAGTATTTATACAAGCTGCTAAGTTATCACTATTTTCTACTTCTGGCATAGTAGCATCGTTCTCTCTACAGACATCATATGAATTTGCTATATTCTGTATTATTCTAGCTATCTCACTTGCTATACTCATACTACACACCTCTCAATAAAGCTTCTATATCACCAACTATATTATACACACATCTAGCTGAAGGATATTCATTGTCGGTACTACTACCATTGATTGTTGTAACCTTATTAGCTTTATCTTCTTTATATTGTATACTATTAATTATTGTTGAAGTAGCACCAGATTGTATAGCTTGTATTTCTGCTAGAGTAAATGGACTCTCATTTAACCTATACTCTGCATGCCAATTATTTTTATCATATACTGCGCCTTCTTGCGCTGTGTATTTATATCTCCAACATTCATTGTTATGAGTTTCATCATCTAATACTACAAGATAATTACCATTAGCTGGCTCCATTAAATTTAATGATGTAAATCCAGCTACAGTATTTGGTATTGCTGAATACGAAGCCCAGTTACCATCAAAGTATGCTAAGCCAGATTGTATTCCATCGTTAACATAATCCTTATCTGCTAATTGATTAGTATCACTAGCTTGGTTTGGTATTAGCTCTTGTATATCATGTACATCTTCTATAATATTATTTATATCTTGTACTTCAGTTGCGTTTAAAAATTTGTTATATTGATTAGTATCGTCAACTAAATCTGATAATAATTTATTAGTACTAGATATCGCACTTTGTTTGCCGTCTAATTGTTCTTGTATATTATAACTTAACCCTTGAGATAAATTTAATTCCTCAACTGTAGCACTAAGACCAGCTAAACTACTAGCCCTATTTATAGGTCGAATATTTGTATCATCAACCAACATAGATAATTGTACTCTATCTGGCTCAAATGATATTACATTAGTATCATTAATCTCTATCGCATAGCCACCAGAATAATCTCCGCCACCACCAGAACCACTTCCATCTCTACCATTATGTACATAGAATTTATACTCTTCTTGTGGTTGGCTTCCGTCCATTGGTCCATAGTATATTGTATACTCATCATCTAAACCTTGACTATCAGTAAGCTCTATATTTGTTATACCAGCACCATTAGTTATCTCGTAATCTAGATAAGCTTGTTCCTCCTCAGAACCTTCCTCTGGTTCTTCACCATAGTATATTCTATAAGTATCAATTAAACCTTCACTAGATATCTTTTCTATATTTGTAATACCTGGACCTGGGATCCCTTGTATACCTTGTTCACCTTGTATACCAGGAGGTCCTTGTTCGTTTAATTCTATCTCTATACTAGGTACAAAACTAAATCCTTCAGACATTTAAAACTCCTTATTGTTCACATATAATAAACTCTGCACCATTACAATAGTTTGAGGATATTATATCATTAGTACCTCTTTGAACCATTGATATAACAAGTGAATAATCACCTATAGGATTAGACGTATCTTCCTTTGTTAAATGAACAGCGAATTTACCATTTGTTGGTTCATATATATACCCAACATCACCATAATCTGAATCTGTGGTTATCTCTTTATATATAAATGGTTTTGTTTTCTCTAAAGGTGATTTCTTTACTTGGAATACTATTTTATATTCAGATAGATCAAGTGGTTCTTTTGATTTGTTACCACTCTCATCTTTTACTATCTGATTTATTGTAAACCCATAACCTATTTCTTCACCTTGCTTTACTTTTATTTTTAAACTTGGCATTATTATAACCTCACCCACGCTCTTATATCAAGAGCTCTCGTACATTTTATATATCTATGTTCACCTGGTGGTATTGGTATAACCAGAATACCATTCGTTCCGATTCTTAATTGTATTAACGCTATTGTCTGGCTATTGCCTTGTATATATACCGTACCAGCGTTTGAAGTATCTTTATTTCTAACCCATGCAATATACGCATGACCATCATTTGGAATAGAATATCCACTATGATCTTCTGAAAAATCAAAGACAACATTCTTTGTTGTAGTAATTACTGAATCACCTATTATTGTCATCGGATTTATTTCACTAGAACCAGTACCAGAATAACTCTCTTTTGCGTCTATTGTTATTGGATTGTCACCAGTTGTTATCGTACCTATTATCCTATACACATCCCAACCACTAGTAGGTACATCAGTTGTTAATACTTGAAAACCAATTGCTGATATGCTTTCATCAACCAATCTACCACATATAAACACATTATAAGTTGTACTAGCACTTAGTGTTGGCGTTACGCTTTGTGGCTCTTCTGTATATAATAGATACTCTCTTGTACTATCATAGCATTGACCTTCGGATATCGTTATACTGAGTTTGCTATCGTCTATAGATATAACTAATCCATCTATATAATTTAAAGTTGTCTGCGTTCTATCTCTAAGTTGTTTTAGATTTACAGCATTATTATCTGTTACACCTGGAGCTACATTAAATAACTCCAAGCTATTACCATTTTTATCTGCTTTATTTAATTGTAAATCTTCTATCTCATCTGCAACTCCAGAAACAGAACTTTCTAGCGTATTTATATCACCAACAAGTGAGTTAAAATTTTCATTTACTTCAACAGCCTTAGCTGTCTCTCCTGGTATAAAAGTATGTGGAACATTACTCATATATCAAAGTTCTCCTATTTTTTATTTTTGTTATACTTAACTTGCTTAGCAAGCTTCTTACTCATAGATTTATTTAGATTCTTTTTATATGCCGAATTTTTAGATTTATAATTACTTCTAGTTTGTAAGCCAAACCATTTACCTACTAATTCTACTGGCAATGTCCTCTTATACGATAAAGGATTTTCACCAAGAGGTGTTGTATCGTATTGAGATTGTATTCCTTTACCAAGAGCTGAAGCTACAAGTTCTCTTCCTTGACTCGATGTAAGTCTATAAGGATGATATAATGTATTTGCTAATGTATTAGCTCCATACGATAATACCTCACCAAGAGTAGGTTCGTACTTATCACCTTGCGCATCAGTATATCCACCATTAAGCATCATTGCAATTCTTCTAGGAGATGAAGCAGTCTTACCATACTTCTTAAATGATACTATATCTGGGAATGTTGTAATGTAAGGGCTAAGTATATTTCTTAACTCGGTACCTTTTCTCATATTAGCAAATGTTTCCATGACATTAGCAGCTGGTAATGGTTCAAATCCTATTGTTCTTATATTTCCATTCTCTTCAAAGTATGGTACACCACCATTGTAATCATTTATATCTAAACCATATTTTTCTTGATATTCTCTTGATAAATTATACCCAGCTCTAGAAGGTATTGTAACATTACTCATAAAGCCAATTGGATTATGTGCTAATTGATGAGCAGTAGTACGACCAGTCTGAGTTAAGAATCTATAGAATGGTACAGCAAAACCTAGTGTTTCATATATACCTTTTGGCATAGCATAGTTCCTACCTATATAATCACCTAATGCTTTGTTTACCCCAGTATTCAACTCATGAAATAATTTACTATCCTCGCTTGCTTTTCTTAATACTTCCTTCCAATTTAAATTGTGTTTAGCTCCATACCTCTTAGCTTGGCTAACGATGTTAGCTGATCTATCAGCATATTCTAAAGCAGCTTCAATCTTATAAAATGGATTAGCTGTAATATCACTACTATTTGCTAATAGTTGCGCTGATAATTCACTAATGTCTTCTAATTTCTTTTTACTATTACTAAACTTACCATATGCTTGCTTAATTCTAGATATTGGTTGCGCACTAGATTTGCCAATACCTCTAGTAACACTAGATATACCTTGTATATTTTCAGCGCCTTCCAATGAGTTAACATATGAACCGAATGACGTCTGATGTTCTAATTCTTTTGGTATTATACCAAGCTTATGGGCTGCTTTTGCATCCATATAATCTAATAAAGTAACACCATCCATAAAATTATTAGACCAGTTACCTAATCTGTTTAACACAATCCAATGAGGGTTTGCTAATACAGCTTTCTTAAATGAATTTAACAATCTTCTACTTCCGCTAGGAGTAGTCTTTTTAAATGCGTTATTAATCATATTAAGATACATATTATCTAATATATATGCACCTTCTTGAGCTACTCTAGAAGCTTTAAGAGCATCACCTAATTCTGTATTAGCACCATGTTTCTTTATGTAATCTTTAAATGCATTTACTGAGAATGCAGTTTTACCTTCTGGTAATTTTTGGTTTTTACCAAGTATACTTATAGGCTCCATCTCAAAGTTTTTAACCAAGTCACTTATTGTATCCTCCACATTTATGAAGTTACTTAATTGGTCGACTTGTTCCTTGATTGTTCTATCAAATACATTGGCTAATTTTTTAGTTGATTGTTTACCTATTATTCTGTTTGTATCAAAATAATTATTAGTATTACCAACTATTTCTCTAGCAACTACATTCCCAGTTTCATCAACTATAGGTGCTAACTTTTGTGATAGCCACGATATTTTATTCTCATCGTATAACTTCCCTCCTTCCTTTGCTAATGATTTTATTTTATTTATCTTAGTTTCGGAAGGTAGTGGATTTCCAGTTCTTAGTTCTTCTCCTCTGATTATATTGTATATATCATCATGTACTAATCCATCAAACTCTGGCATTTTATACATAACATATTGTGCTCTAGCGTTATCTCTAAACTCAGTAGCATCTCCATATCCTCTTGATACAAATTCTCTTTCTGCATCTCTTAGATTTGTTTTTATAGTTTCAGCCAATAACTTCTCAGCATTGTTCATATCAGAGGTTTCATTTGTTATGATATTCTTTACCAAATTTTCTCTATTGATATGTGGCATTGTTTCTAGATTTAGATATCCAGAGTAATTCTTATCACCTTTTGTTCTAGCGTTCAACATACTATTTGTTATCTGTCTGTTAAACTCTCTCATCTTTTTATCTGGGAATACTTGCTTAACAAAAGCTGGAGCGTGTTCTAATGCACCTTCAACTCCACGAACTAATGGTTTAGTGCCTATTATTGATGCATCTAATCCAGCATATAACGGATGCAACATTATACCTTGTGCAACATCTTTTATGTCTGTATTTTTTAAATTACTTGTAGATGTATTATATGTTGATAATATAGCATCAGCGAGTTGCTTTGGACCTCCAGCCACACCTAAACTAGCACCAGTTAATGCACCACCTATTGGTCCGACCTTTGGAATGAATGTACCAATTGCTCCTCCTAATATAGTATTACCTAATGTTTTTCTATACCTATCATTATTAACTGCATTCATAAAAGCTCTCTTTGTAGCTTCTAATTTCTCTCCTTGCTTTGCATTATGATAAGCGTATTCGGCATCTACTATAGGTCTTGCTATATATCCACCTAATGTTCTAAAATCTCTAGCAATACCCTTTGCATTGTTTAGGGCATTTCCTGGTAATCTCTTCCATAACTCTTTTTCTAGTATTGGATTATAATCTGGCTTATGCCCATATTTCTTTAGTGTAAAATTTATATCACCAACTTTTGCATTTTGGTCTAAGCCCATATTTATAATTTGTTCTCTAGTATATCTTGCCATATATTATTTCCTACATCGGTAATATCTTACCACCGCTATTTAATGAGGTTGTAGGTGGAACAGTAAAGTTAGTTCCAAATGTTTTGTTACCCCAATTAACAGCTTCTTGTGGATCAGCTCCATTCTCTATTTGTCTATTAATAGCATTCCAATGTTTTACTTCATTTTGTGCATTAGAAACAGCTCTACTATTTCTTGTACGCAAAGCTGCTTTCAGTCTTTCCTGTGCTTGCATAAGCTCAAATCTAGATGTTATTAAAGCTTGTTGTTTAATTAGTGCATTCTCTAATTTATCATCATTCATATCTTTGTATACTGCAAATTTAATCATATCATCACTTGCGTTAACAGCGTCTAGTGGAAGTCCTAAATATTTAGCAAGAGCAACATTTCCAATTAATTTATCGTATCCCTCACCAACATTCTTTAAGTCTTCGCCTTGAACTTTCTTTAACCCAGCTAACTTTTCTTCATCTCCCATAGCTGTGTGTTTACCTATCATATCTCTTAATCCTTGAGATCCAGATAGTGATGATAATAATGCTAGATATTTATCTTGATTATAAGACCAGTCACTATATCTTTGGTAATCCCTTATATAATTATTCAACTCATCCCTATAAGGTTGCATAGCTTGTTGTTTAATCATATAGTCATAATATAATGCCCTAGGATCTCCTGTTGTAGAAACAGCATTTCCATTATTATTCTTCGTAGAATTAATAGTACTCTGTATTTGTTGTGGAGTTAATTGTCCTAAACTACCACCACTACCAATATATGCATTACCATTATTAATTCTTTGACCATTTACATTAGCTTCTGTTGATTCATTACTATTATTGTTCTGAGTAATATCTCTACTACCATCTATTCTGTTACCTTTGATAAGATTGTATCCAATTCTACCAGCTTTAATAGCTCCATAAGGTATAATTGTAGCTTTACCAAAGAATGGATATGAGTCTATGAAGTTTTGTAATGATTTATTTCTTTCTGCAAGTTTAACTGCTTTTTCGTATGGTTTGTTAGCAAAATAAGCGCTAGCTTTTACCATCAATGGATTCTTACCAGATCTTATAGCAGCTTCTTGAGCGGCTTTATTCATTGCTTTCTTAGCGCCATACTTAGCTATATACTTAGCTCCACCTTTAATTGCTCCTTTTGCAACTGATTTACCAACTGAACCAACGCCAAGAGTTGCTAGCCCTCCAACACCTAGAGCCGCTTGACCAGCTCCTAGTGCTCTATCCATAAATCCTAAATTCGGATTAAGCATTTTCTTTGTTCCATGTTCTATATCATACAAATCTCCTACAACTGGAACATAAGAATATAAACCTATGTTTTCAAACATTATATTCCTCCAAAGTAATCGCTAACTGTCTTACCAAAATCTCCAAAACCTCCACCATTTAAATAAGTTGGATATACAAATTCTGGTTCTGTATAATTGTATATTGTATCTACATATGGTTCATCATCATAAATAGATGTAGGATAAGTTGGTTTAACAAAATCAGTAACACCTATAGTACCCAGTATCTTATTTACATTCGTTTTGTTATTAACATCTCCTAAGTCGCCATTATAATTACCAAACCTATACATATTTTTTCTTAAATTACTTTTTAAGTATTCTGATAATTCATATGGGTTTTGATATGAAAAATTCTGGATAGGTCTTATTCTGCTATCTGCTAATCCATTTCCTTTATAGCTTATATCTATATAGTTTTTCCCAGGTTGATTATAAGGATTTGCTACCATAGCAGCTTGTCCAAAACCTAATAATGCGTCAGCTATTCTATTACCAGATGAATCTCTATTATATTCTAAACTTGGATCTCCTGTATAATTTAAGTATCTATTTCTATCCCATTTACTATCGTATATATTTTCCATTATAATCTAGCCCCCATAGCTGCCAATCCTTGCATAACACTACCAGCCCCTCCGCCTAAACCGTAAGCAGCTGTACCTATTGTCCCAAGAGCACCTAAACCAGTATTAAGCCAATTATTTTGGCTACTCATCACAGCATTCTTGTATTGTATATCTCTATTAGTGTTTTCAATATTCCAGTTGTTAACGTCTTGTTGATAAGGTATCTGACCATATCCATATAAATCTTCGTACATGCCTAACGTTTTGTATCTACGATTTAATTCATTATTTACTAAGTTTTCATAATTCATAGCTTTGTTATAAGCTAAATCATTCATCTGTCTTTGAAAATCTTTTTGATAATTATCTGTAGTGTATGCAGATGGTGTACTATTCAATGAACCAAATCTATTATAATTCCTAGCAGCGTATTGATTCATAGTATCCCTATAAGCTTTATTCATATCATTAAAAGCTCTTTGGTATATATCACCATTTCTAGCGTTTAGTTCGTTTCTAATATTTTGATCAAATACATTAACGCTATTATAATTATCTAATACTCCCTTACCGCCTATATCAGCGATTTGTCTTCCTTGCTTTATCCAGGCTGTATCTTTCATTTTTTTATAACCAGGATGTTTTGGAGAATCACCCATCTTCTAATAACCTCTCTAAATTTAAATTACCATAACATAACTCATCATATAATTTAGGGTTCCCATGTTTATCATTAAACACTAGCCTATTCTTACATGTACCCTCTATTTTAAAACCAACATCTTTTAGTAATTTTATTATACCAAAATTATTGGATGGAACGTTACACTCCATTCTTTTTATTGGTTTTAAATTATCTTTAACAAATTTATAACAATCTCTTATTATATGTCTAGATTCTTTACCCCAATACTTTTTATTAATTACTATATGAACTCCACAATTAATTATATCATCATTGAATACCTTGATACAATCAAATGTTAAACATCCAGCATATTTACTATTATCTTTGTCTATTGCTATTAATAATATATTATTTTCGATTATATTCTTTATATATTCTAATATATCTTCATCAGTATTAATACCACAAGATAAATCAAATATTTTATTCTTTTGTTCTTTGTGAAGTCTATATACTTCTTTAACTAACTCATAATGGTTAGGTTCTAATGTAACTTCGACAAAGTCGTATTTTTGTTCCATCTTTCACCTCTCTACCAAGGAGCTTCCTCAGCTTCTATTCTTCTAAATCCATACTGATAAATATGGAAACCTCTATTTATATCTTCTGTATCATCATCTGTACTTGTTCTAAATTCTAACTGGAATGATTCAAATACATTGTTTGGTAGCAACATTCTTAATGTATCAAATGTAACTCTAGCCCATCTATCATTTGTGTATTTCTTACCGTCAATCTCCCCACCCCAATGTTTAGAAGCATCATCCCATACTAATGTATTTGTTTTGTCTATGTGTTTTTCTTCGTTTATAAATCTGTCTTCGTATCTAGAAGTACCGTCCTTTTGGGTTCTTATAAAGAATTTATTTCTATAATCACTATCAAGTTCAACAAAGAACTCAGCGAATGATTGATTATAATTACCAGCCCAATCTAGCCATGGTGTTTTATAATATGCGTCTATTCTTTTTCTGTCTATTGTTTTAATAGTATTTCCATCTACCTCTACTTCTTTGACTACAGTAAAACTATTACCATTGAACTCTTCTAATACTAAACCATCTTTAGTACCAATATATATCCTATTGTCATAATTAAATGCTATAGTTACTTCTACATCCTTTGGTAGTTTCCTAAGTAAAAAACTCTTAGTTTGGAAATCATATATTAAGGCAGTATTACTTCCAGCTCTATCACTACTAGGTAAGTAAAATAACATCTGTCTTTCTCTTGGTCTACTAACGCAAAATATTTTAGATGTATCGCCTTGTCGTATCTCTTTAAATATATTTCTAACCTTCTGTGTTATTGGAACACCTAGAAATTTATCAGTAAATATAGTATGTTCCATCAAAGGATATATATCCATAAAGTCTTTACTATACACAAAATATTTAGTATTACTAGTTATCCATGATTGTTGACTCTCACATGTAACATTACTAAATGGTCTAACCTCTATAGTACTAGATTCACCAGTACAAGTCAATATATATGTAGAAAACTGCTTATGTATCATTAGATAATTAGAATATAATCCAAGAGCATTTATTTTAGAACTATCATTGTATACTGAGTATAAAACTCCAGCATCATCTTCTATATTCCAGTTATTTGGTAGCCCAACTGCTGAGTAAAATAATCCATTATCTGTACCAACCCATAATCTACCGTTATAATATTGTATCGCTAACCCTCTGATTTTAGTATGAAGTGATCCATCTGGATCTACTTCTCTATCAGTATTTATTAAGTACGCATTACATAATGATGTATCAGCTAAACTTAGATTAAGACTAGTTCTATCTCCACTCTTTAATACTATTGGCGTGTTAACAATAAGTGTTATATTATCAAGTATTTCAGTTACATAATACGTATCTCCATTTATATTTAATCCATCGCCTATTTTTAATTCAGATTCAAATAGTGTACCAACACCAGATATTTCATTTGATTCATCTGTTATTGTTATAACACCATGTAATCTAGATACCCTGTTTATTTCATAGAATACTAAGTCGTCTATACCATTTGTAATAACAACTCCATTATTCATATTACAAAAACTCATCCTTGGACTTTTAGTTGGGAATTTATATACTAACTCAAAAGGATTAACTTCTGAATCTACTGTATCTAATGATTGATTATATCTTCTAACCTCGCCATTAGCTAGACCTATTAACATATATCTATTTTTATTCTTTGTATATTCCCATCCAGCTACAACCGAACTATCCTGTATAGAGTTATCGTTTCTACCAACTCTAGTATTTCCACTCATAGTCTTTATTCCGCCAAGTTTAAAATACTCTACGTTTACCATATCTGGAGTTTCTGTCTTTTTAGTTGTAGAATTTACTTGCTCTTTTGAATATACATTATTCAAACCACCAGTTAAATCGTCATATATAACTTGTTTACTCATAAGTTGTTCTTCCGCTTCCTATGTATGGGTTTCTAAATGAAGCTATTTTTGCTTCTAATGTAGAAGGTCTATATCCTAATACCTTACCACCCTTAAAGTAGTCTTCTGTAAGTCTTTGGTTGCTCAACATCTTGTTATAAAGACTTATATATTTCTTTCTATAAAACTCTGATTTAGCATCTCCTCTAGATGCTCTAAAGTCCCTAACAACTCCATATACTAATAATGACCTATACATCTCTGGTATTATTGGTTCATCATCTCCTTCTACCATAATGTCTTTACTATCACCATATTTATCAACAGCAAATTTGTCAGTCAAGTAATGTATTTTATACTCATCTCCATCAACGGATCCATTTGGAGTTGGGAATAATCTTATCTTATCATCTTCTATCCAATAATACATTGGTGTACCATTTGTTGATAAAGGTAAATATTTATGGTCCATTGAATACACTAACGGTGGTCTATTGGTATTATCATTAGGTCTTATATATAGTATATGACCTTTTGGTAATTTATAATCTTGTCTACCATCTGCGAGATATATTCTTTTAATTCTTTCTCTAAACTTCCATGTGTCATGTTCGCCACAACATAGTTCTCTAAGAAGTTCATTCATCTTTTGTTTAATTAATCTACCTTCTGGAGTATTCAAATCATCCATCGTTTCCGCTGGCAAATAACTCATAAGGTTTATTACTTCATTGCATAATTGTAAATATGTACGTCCCATTAAATACTCCTTAAAAAAAAGAGGGGAGGGGCAAACCCCTACCCCATTATAAATTTATTTTGTTACGCTTCTGTAAGCGTTACAGCTATTGTTTTATCTTCGGTTACATTAGTAACACTATCAGTCACTGTAGTATAACCTTCTTTTGCTACACTGTATGAAACATCAGAACCATAATCAACTTCTATAGCATTGCCATCTTGAGTTTCTCCAGCCGATGTTAACGTTACCGTTGCATCATCTGGTGTAGGATTTACAGTTACAGTAAATCTTTCTTTTACCAATGTTACAGTTTCAGTATGATCTTTATTCAATGTGTATGTTCCATTCTGAGTAGTGTACCCAGTCTTAGCAACAGACCATGTTATACTAGTACCTTTATCAGCAGTAATACTTGTTCTAGCTTCACCATTTATCGTAACGGTAGCGTCACTTGGTGTTGCATCAATAGTAAAAGTATACTGCTTTGTTACTCCCCCACCTTAATAACACCTTTAACAAGTGATTTAGGGTTAGTAATCATATAGCCATATAAGTATAAAGCACGTCCGATATCAGCAAATGATTGTGGATCTCTAAGCTTTTCTACTTTATTATATTGTTCTGCAAATGTAATACCCATCTTGGTACCAGCAATAACTACATATTCTCTAGATTCTTCATTAGCAGCGAATGATGCTGTGCCATCATTACCAGATAGTGTAGTGAGCAACGTGTCAACAAAGATCTTCATGCCAGCGATCTGACCAACTACACCTTTGTAGAGGATATCATCACCTTGAACTGTAGGGTGAGTTAATAATGATGAGTTAACTAACTCTTCAAACAAACCAGGTGAGATTGTAACAACTGGAGCAAGTTGCAATGCTTGTTCTTGGTTACCTTTGAATGTATAGAAACCAGCTGGTGACAATGCTTTATTTTCTTGCAATGTCTTTTTAATCCTATTAAAAGCAGAATTAATAGTAGCGCCAGTTACTACGAATTTATCAGCGTCTCCAGATGAACCATTCTTAAAGTAAGGAACCTTGTTATCATTCAATACAGCTTCTTCCAACTCTTTGTTAACTTCGATCATCATAAGCTCGTTAGCAGAACTCATATAACCTTCCATCATGTTGAATTGAGATTGAGCTTGTTCGATATCATTAAATTTGAATTGGAATGATTTTGATCTATCGATAGTCAACATTAATTGTTTAGGGAATACATTGGAAGTATCTGGAACGATACCTTCACCGATAGTAATCATAGACAGGTCTGGAGTAGAGATACGTACCGTATCACCAGCGGACTTAATTTCACCTTCCCAATCATTATTACACATATTATTTTTGAAGTCCGTCATTTCCTTGCTTTCTTTTAAGAGTTTCTTAGAATAAAACTCTGGGACGAAAGCTCCAACATTATTAGCCATTTTATTAATTCCTTTCTATTAACCGTAAATAACACCGATTGTTAATTTACCAGCAGTAACAGCAGCTGTAGCTATAGTTAATTTAACTTCACTATCTGCCGCTAGGTAAATTGGAGTACTATGCAATTCAGCAACACCTTCGTTAGCTTGCAAATCACCTTTTGCAACTGGAGTAGAACCATAAATTGTTGTTGATCCAGCTTTCAATGCAACTGTTGCTGATCCAGATGACGTCAAATCGACCGTTCCTAAATTTTTTACATAAGCTCCATATACGAATTTTCCTTTTGGAATATAAAAACCTAAATTATGATCACCAGTAGTACCAAGCTCTTGGTGTTCTGCAAGATCTATTGTAATTTCTTTTGGCGTAAATTGACCAATAACACCACCAGAAACTCTTCTTAATTCTTCAGCAGTCATTTTATAAATCCTTTCTAAATTATTTTACCTTCTATCATCTGGCGTTGTATTTCTTTTTCGTACTTAGCAAATTCATCTGTTGACATCTTCGCTATTTGTTCTCTTGTAAATACATTACCAGATTGATACGTTTGTGTATTAGCAGTAGCTACACCACCACTAACTCCACTAGTATCTTTTTTAGCTTTATCTTGTAAAGCATATTGTCTTCCAGCATTGAATGCTTCTTGATAGGCTGGCATTATTATACTCAACACATTTTGTAATTGTTGATACATACCAGATGTCCCACCATAATTTTCAACATATTGAGACATGATATTTGTTAAAGCTGGTGACGCATTAAGTATTTGACCATAATCATTAGAGAATTTATTTACTTCGTATGCGTTGTTCTGTTGCTGTACCATACCACGTTTGTATTCAACCTCTTGCCCAAGCTGTTCAAACCTACGTTGAAATTCATAAGCTTTAGCTGGATCAGTCTTTTTAAGTTCTTCTACACTCGCATCGATTTTACTTGGGTTAGCATCAATACCGTATTCATTGCATAATTTTAAATAAACTTGTTTACCTTCATTTACTATCTGTTGGTCAATATTCATAAAGTCATAAGTTCTAGAGTCAATATCCTCAAGACCTAATTGCTCTCGGATCATCTTATCCTCTTCTTCTCTAACCTCATATTCCTTCAGTTTAGCTTGAAGTTCCTCTATTGTTGGTTGTTGCTTTTCTGTATTTTGTTCACCAATTTGTTCTACATTACCTTGTTCTTCAGTTGTTTCTTGATTACTATTTTCTACAGTACCTTCGCTATTATCTGCTTCGGTCTGTGTTACTGTATCGATAGCTTTGTTTTCTTCGTTCGCTTGTTCATTAGCTACTTGAGTCGTATTCTCAACAGTGTTTATATCTACTTCAGACATTCAATACCTCCTATTTACTTAATTCTTTTATTGCTTCATCATACTTCTTTGCATGAGATTCTATACGTTCTATACAAGCTTTTAACCCCCAGCAATACTTTAACCACCAATCACCAGTGCCAACTTCTCCTGGGGCTAATGATAATCCTTGGTATATTTCATCTTTGATAAAATCTCTACAATCTTTCCAATCTTGAGTATCACAAAGCCTTCTGAATTTTTCATATTTGTCTTTTGACTCTAATAACGTTTCGATTTCTTCTTTTGATTTTTTAGTATCAAGTTGTCTCTTTTTCTCATTTGCTTCTAAAAAACTTTTAACGTTACTCATTAAATTCCTCCTTCTAATCCTTCCATTGCAATTTGATTTTGTACATCTTCTCTAACTTCACTTGATTGCGGTATTTCTCCATCAACTTCTTGTTCTTCTAACATATTAGCAAATTCTGGTATAGCACCTCTTATACCACGTTCCATATCATTTACATACTGACCAATCTGTCCTTCTGGTATACCTCTTGCATTAGCTTCCTGTCTAATAGCTTGTCTTAATCCAAGCGAGTTACTTAAAGTATTTATTTGTCTATAATTCATTTCATTTAATACCCAAATAAAGAAGTCGGCAGCTGGGAACTCTGGTCTTTGAACTATAGATTGGAATGCTGGCGCTCCCATTAATTGGAATAATTTCATTATGGATTGCTCTCTCTCTACAGATGATTGTGCATTACCAATCATGAATATATAGTTACCATTCCTAACTTGTTCAGTTACTTCATAAAAATCTTTAATCCCATCTTTAACAACTGGTATTACATCATTAGTTGTTTGATATTCTTTCTTTAATTTGAATATTGCCCATATTATAGGTACTATTACATTATGAGAGAATAAATAAGATTCTCTACTCAATCTAGTTGTTTGTCCAGAATATATATATGTTGACTCAGCAGCTGTTCTTACACCACCTAAACCACCATTACCTTGCATATATGGACTTACGCCTGTAGCACCTTCCATCTTTCTTTTGAAGAAATCTTGGAAATCAAAACCTCTAAGTCCAGCTGAGAAGTTTAATGGTTGTGGCATACGACCAGGATCATCTAATGTGTCTACGTTATATTCTATAACACCACCAGGTTCGTATACAATACCAGAATTAATAAATCCTTTCTGTGCCAGCATAGGCGGATTAGTAGATAGTAGCCAAGCTTCCATTGTAAGGTCCATACATTTATTCTCTAATTCATTTAACAATAATGCTGGCTTTAATGGAGTCTGTCCTCTTAAACTATCTGGACGTTCATTATATGTAGCGTAACCTATAGGACATACTGGATATAAGCTTTCATCCAGCTTAGCTAGATATTTTCCAGCTACAACTACTATGATAACATTTCTAGCAGTATCACCATTTGGCATTATATAATCACCATAATACTCCATTACTTCAACTGTTGAACCTATTACTTTAGTATCAACATCATAGTATTCATCGGAGTAATTATATACTGTCTCATTCTTTTTCTGTGCTACTAAATCTTTTAATTCTGATATTTCTTCCCTTGTTAATTTATAATCCTTATTCGATAATATATAATTCAAAGGAACGAATTCTCTATAAATCTTTCCACAACTCTCCCAATGGCTACGTTGTGATTTGTCGAAGTATAAGTTAAGAGGATCTATTCTCTCTATATCAGCTCCTTCGTATACTATCTCATCATCTGCTTTATTTTGTATATCAACATCTAATAACTCACCAAATTCATCTATTATCGGAACCTCAACTTGTACTCTTTTTCTTTCTACCTTTGTTGTCCAATGGGAAAACCAAGCTGCTTCTCCTTTATCTATATAATCATCTAGTATCTTATCTAGTGTTGATTGTAAATCTATTCTATAACAATCATATACCAATGACGATTTCAACATAGCAGATAGCTCATGTGATTCTGGATCTAATCCTTCTATATCAAACATACCGTCATAATTTTGATACGTTGCTCTATACATATTAGCTTTTAATGATTGACGTTGTTCATAAACATCTGGTATCATTTTAACTTGGTCTTTATATTCATTTGTAGAAGGATAGATTTCGTTAACTACCCTATCGTAATCATCTCTAACCTCTTCTATATCTTTTGACCATATCTTCGCCTTGTTGTTTATATCGCAACAGATATTATCTCTATCTATCTTTCTTATTTCTTTTTTATTGTCGTCTTTGTAATAATAAAATCTCATCTCAATCCTGTCTTATATTCGTATTTATCTCTACCAAATACATCTCTCTTAACGCCTTTATATGTTTGAGTTGGTGATTCTTCCTTTTTAATAGGATAATATTTCATCGCAACATAACCACAAGCGTCAGTAGGATGTGTTAAATATTTAGCCTTCGGATCATTCTTTATTTGATAAGTTGTAGGCTTCTTTGGTTTCCCAGTACCTTCTTCTTGTACTAGGTTTTCTATATCATATATAAGATATTTACATTCTGGTCTAATCTTTATATGTGGAGTTCCGTTCTCATCTCTCATCATATTATTCCAACAATTATATCTATATGTTATAGGTGGATTAGATTTACCTACGTCAAAACTAACATTAGTAAATCCCATCTTAGAAAACTCTGCTCTCATAATTCTATAATCACTACCAGTAGTCTTTTCATATCTACCAGAACAATCACCAGTTATTATTATCTGATGATCTTTATAGCCAGTCTCTATTAATAACTCTCCCATCAATCTACTCATATGGAGAGTATCAGTAAAGTTTTCTACCAACTCATATAGATAATATATTGTTCCGTTATAATGTTGTACTAAGAACCAACACATAGGATCCGTATTAAAGTCACATGTTATATACAGAGGTTTGGTTTTATCTATCTCTATATTATCATCTATATTATCTTCTCTTTTAAAACCTTTAGTAGCCAACCCACTAACAAAATCCATATCCTCGCCTAATACATTTCTCTTAAAGTATTCTTCTGAGTATCTCTCTTTCATACTTTCAATAAAACCTTTAGGTAGGTTTTTAGCGTTTTCTGTTGTTGGTGCTATAATTCTTCTATAATTATCTGGTTTATTATCTACAAAGTATTCATATATCCAACCCTTGGTTTCTTGTGGGTTAGTATGACCAAATAATCTATACTTGAATTTAGGTCCCCATTCTTTCTTTCTTGTTTGACGAAGCCTTCCTAAAAGCATATCGAATGTTGCTCTAGGTACATCACTCATCTCTTCTAATTCTACAAAGCCAAGGTTCAAAGATTTTAATCTCTCTGGTTCTTCTAGATGACGGAATAATATCTCACTACCATTAGAGAACTCTATTCTACTCTCAGCTTTATAATAATTATAATCTTCACCTAATTTCATACCCATATTATCTAAATGCTCAAAGTATGACACTAGCGTGGTATCTCTTACTAATGTAAAAGTTTGTGCTCCGCATAATCCTCTTATCCCAGGGAATCGTAGGCAAAGCAAAATTCCTAATAAACTACCAGACCATGTCTTCCCACTACCATAGCCACCTTGATATAGGCTAACATCTAAATCGCTATCATGGTCACCTAGTTGTAAGAATTCTTTTTGAGCTGGTAATAATTTATATTCAACTTTCATAACTCCTCCTAAGTTTTACAGTGCTAGGGGATATAAAGAAATCCCCAGCAACTAACCCTAATTAGTTTCCACCACACTATAAGGCTATAACCGAGTAGATAGGGGCTACCGTCTAGGTATCTGCGCACAACCCTAGATACTGGCTCCTTTACGTATATTCCAACGACCAGTGTTTCAGTTTTTTCGACGACTCCTATTGAATCGAAAGATATAGATATACTATATCCAAGTATGATATTCCATAGTCGGAATAACTATTGGGTTAAAACCCAATCAAAACATTTTCGTGAGAGTAGGAGTTGCACCTACATTACGGGTTTATCAGTCCACGCGTTCTACTATTGTAACTATCTCACGCTGGACTAGCATATTATATGTGCGTGCTAGCCAACGCTGTAATTAATGGTTGCGGAGGTAGGAATTGCACCTACGACCTTCGGGGTATGAACCCGACGAGCTACTACTGCTCCACCCCGCTATCACCCCCGCTGTACTTTATTGTCCCAGGGGGAGGACATCTTGGTCGGCTACTAACCGACTAGCATTGGTACAGAATACCTTTGCGCGTCTAGATTTTATCCTCATCCAAATTAAATTGAAGTATTGCTATCTCTCTCTTAACTTCATCTGGGTTTACCCCATTGTATCTAGCTATATCATTTAATATTGAACGAGCTTCTGTTATTTTGCCTTTCTTTTTAGCGTCATTAAACATATCCCAATATATTCTTAACAGATCTTCTTTTTCGAATTGAATATCATTTACTATTGAATTTAATTCTGTTCTTCGCTCTTTGATAGCTTCTTTGATAGTATTATTCGCTAAAAGTTCAAGACCAATCTTATCAGCTTCTTGCCTATTGTATTTTGCTTCTATAGCAGATTGTGTTGGATTTAGTGTTGTTAAATATCTATCTATAAAAGCTTTTTGTTTATCATCTAAATCTTTATATGACATTTCTCCTCCAATATATTTATTACCATTTAGGAATGGGGGCTGACCTAAATGGATTAGTGTGAAAGGAGGAGATAACAAATACCCCCATTTTTTATATTATAATTATTTATAACGTTCTTTACCTATCCAAAAGTAAGGTTTATCTTCCCCATCTCTTATAATTGGTATACAACTAGTAGAAAATGAATTACCTTTAAAGTTTGCCAATACAAACCCTTGTTGCCAATCCATCATCAACCTTCTACCCTTCAAATGGTACCAAGGTTGCCTTTGACACATACATCCACTCTCTAGTCCTACTAATTCTGTAACAGCATTACTCTTAAATACTTGAGCTAAACGATGGGTATGACCAACGCATACGCTTGTCCCATTCATATCTAACTCAGCATGGGCTGAATTACCGCCTTTACTTCTAGCTGTAGTACCATGAGTAATTAAGAATGTACCGTCTCCTACTGGATCGTATACTTCTTTAACGTAATCTATACCATAATCGTCTAACTTAAACCAATTTTGTATCGTATAGTTCTCATCTTCTAGAAGTATTGGACTTAATGCTGTCCATTTATCTATCCAACCCTCATGACATTGGCTACCTATATAGGTAATCTTTGTATTTGGTAATATATCTCTAAGTAATTCTGCTATAGAGAACCAATACTCCCTCTCTTGTTTAGCTGTTCTGAACGTAGCAGCTACCTCCCTTAACTTAGGATGGGTAGAGAACGCACTACAATCATTTATATTACCATTTAATACTAATTCATCTGGTTGATATTCTTTTAAAAACTTAAAGAATACTTTTAAAGCATCTATATCATGGTATGGTATATGCCAATCAGAAGTAATTACCATTGAAGTTTCTTCTTTATCGTCCTCATTCGGAATATCTATAGCTAACGGCTTATCGTCTAAACTTCTAAAATAAGGTAACATACTTTCTATTAGGTTTTTAGTAGCACCAACTGGTAGAGTTAGGTTACCACTACGAACTTGATCTCTATTTGGTTTACCTACTAGACAATACCATTGGTATAATTCTTCTAGATTAGGTAATTTATTCATTGGCACTTACCTCGAAATCACCTTCTGTAATTTCTTCTATGAATTTGTCCATCTTTTCATTGTTTGTCAAACAATCTACAAACTTACTTACTCTAGAATAACATTCTTCTAAGTTAGTAGATGAATAAGAATATAAAGGACCTATCTCATCCGCATAGATACCTAATGTATACATCTCCTCATTAACATTAATAAAGATTGATAATGCTTCATCAACCTTATTTGCTCTAAAAGCTAAATCAGTAATCATAATTTCTCCTCCTTTTCTTGCTACACAATTACATTATAAACCAATATTACAAAAATCAACATAAAAGTCAAGTCCTAATCTCTTGACTTTCTTAAACAATCATCTAGATAATCTCTAATTATTTTCTTTTTAATAGACTTACTAATACCTTTAGATTTTTGTTTAGGTTTACTAACTTCAAAAAATATTTCATCAATACAAACATTTTCAAAACATATCATCCTTATTCCATTTAATATAGTTACTGGTATATAACACAGTAAAAACTTTAACAATCTAATAGATTTACTCATATACTTCTCCTTTACATAATTTCATTATACACTATGTTTTTAAAAACCAACGTATATTTCAAGGTTTGCTTTAAATTATATTATCGTAAACTTTGTTTACTCACATAGTGGAATGAGTAATACGAACAACACCCATACCATTATACCATTACATACTATATTTATTGTATATATTATTGTTTAAAACATATTATGTTTTGTAATACTATAATGGTAATGTGGATATATTATAACGTGAATAACTCCTATATATTTTATACCCGTTATAGTACCAACCCTCTGGGTTGGGGTATATACTTTTTTTATATATATTATATATATATTATATTATGTTTATATCTATATTATATAATAACCTCTATTATTATTATATATTATATATATTGTTGATATATATATTATATATTATTTATATATTATATATAGTAATACTTTAGTATTATATCTATATAGTTATATAGTATTATATTATAACTATATAGTATTATATAATTATTTTAATAAATATACTTTTATTATTTTAATATATTTTACTATATTATTTTAATATATTTTATTTTATTTATTTTAATATATATTAGTTTATTATTTTATATTAAGTTATATTAAGTTATTGACAATATTAAAAAAATAAGTATAATTTTATTAACCGTTTAAATTGTACTTTGATAATTGAATAGAGGGTTTTTATGCATATATTGAATTATATTGCTACTAACTCTATTGGTATTACTTTAACTAATGGAGATTAGAATTATGTTAAAATTATTAGAAAAAAACAAAAAAAGTAACGATTTTATGAGTAATGAGTATTTAATGGAAGTATTATCTATGGGTAATAATTGTATAGATAAAATAGACAAGTATAAGCTAATAACAAATAAGTATATCTATAACTTGTCTATACCGTATACTACTAAGTATGACCATTTTAGAGGTTTTATACATTATTACAAAGATAATATATTATCTATATGTCGTAAATATAATATAAACACCTATAACTACATAAAAAAAGATAATAACGACCAAAATATTCTACCGTATAATGATAGTTACAAAAGTGAATTAAGTAAATATCTACCCAATAGGGAATACTCCCATAGCTACTAAAATATTAGACCAGTTTTTATGCTGGTCTATTTTTTTATATACTTTTTTATTAAGTTTTGTAAAGCTCCGAAACTCAGTCATAGCTTGATTTTTTAAAATATAAACCACCTACGGACTACGCCAATATAAAAAATGCTAATATGTTTTTGTTGATTGATTTTAAGTTTTTTAAAATCCGTTAACATACATATATATATATTATAGAGTGTTTATATAATATTCTTATATAGATATATAATATATAATATATAATATTATTATTATTATTCTATATCGTGTATGGAATTTTTAATAATATATTTATATAAATTATATTTATAGATATATAAGATAATATATATAACTCTATATTATATATAGATAATATAGGGAGTAATATATGAATAGCAAAAAAAATCAAAATGCTATTCGTAGGTACTCTAACACGTCATGTAATAGTAATAATGTTGTTACTAATCCGATTAATTTGGGTTATTGTAATCCGTTCAAACTATTTACTAATAGCTTGTCGTATTATAAAACTAAGTGGCAGCATGAACACGTTGACCATGCTAACGAGCCGTATAAAATACGGTTTAACAAAGCTAAAACTAGTGCTTATATAGTATGGTCTAACGTTAATGACGTAGAAGTTAGTGATGTAGAGCTGAATACTATTGAACGTGTAGTTTTAATGGCACTTGATACTATGTCTGAACGTGCTATAAAATTAACATGTCAGTCAGTGCGTAGTTTTATTACGAACGAGATACCTAATTTTTATTTTAATGGTATTGATTTACCGTTATTGATAAAATGGTATAAGAAACAACATGAAATGAAACATCGTACTGATAGAGATTGTCTAGTGTTTAGACCTAAAAAACCTACGATTAGTAAAGGTGCAAAAAGATTAGGTAGAGTGGTTAAATAGCCACCTACTAATCTTTATTATTTAAAAAAAGTTTAATATATTATAGTAACGTGTATGGAAATTTTGTTAAGTTTTGTAACAAAATAATAGATTACTGACTACACCAAAAATAAATATGTTAATATTGTATTATAAAAGTTGATAGAGATTATAAAAGGATAGATTATGAAGGTAGCCATTTTATTAACGGCAATATATACTGTTGGTATAATAATAAATGCACCGTTTATGTTGTCGTTATTTTTCTTGAATTTAGTAGCCATGTCATTAGACATATGTTGATAGAATAATGATATATTAAGTTAATACTAATAGTCTATAATATATAGGAGATAGATATGAATACAAAAAGGATTAACGCAAGAACTAATATCAGTTATGCTAATATGGTTGAAAAGATTATAGATGATAAGTCTATGAGTGTTGGTGAATTGTTACTTTACTTATGTAAAGAACTAACTATTCTACAAAAATATATACTTGAATTACTATTAGATAGGGTAGAAAAGAAAGGTAAGATACTGGAGTTATTAAATGAATAAAGATGTTCATGGTAGAGTTATAGATAATGTTACAAAAAATAAATGGGTATCATATATAACAGAAGATTATATTAATGATAATTATTTTGTTGGATTACCACCAAGATATAAAAATAATATAAGTCCCGTTGCTAATTCGTTATACAAGGAATTATATACTAGTAATTACAACATAGAAAATGCTTATTTATATTTAAAAACTATAATATATAATAGTTATTTAGAAGTAACAAATGGAAAATTAAATGCATACAAAAATAAAGTAGATAAAACTTTTAAGGTATTAAAGGAGTTAATGAATGACTAATGAACAATTGAGAACAATAATTAAACAACTGACTAAACTAAAAAATATCGATAGAGATATTGTGGTAGAAATATTACTTAATTATATTGGTAATGAATACGATTTAACTAGGATAACAGATGAGTTATTAGATATTGATAATAGCATAACAGTAAGGGGGTTATAATTATGACAACTGAAAGTTTAGGTGGTTATCGCAATGGTTTACGCGTTGATATAACGTCTGGTAAAAGATACTATTTTCATAATTATCAATACGGAATGGAGATGAGTGTTAAACATAGTGATATACAAGAGGTATTAAAAAACCCATATGGTCATAGATGGGGGAATGGTAGCTATTCAAATGATGTTATTGAAGAGGATAAAACTATAATAATATCTTTTCTAAAAAAGAGAATATGTAGATATGAAACTGTTAGTGATTTAATGAAGAGTAGAAGTAAGTATAAACAAAAATATTTAATGCAATTTTCGATGAAAGAATTGCATGAGTACATAAAAAATAAGGAGGATAAGAATGTCAAAATTAAAAGTAGTAGTTAGAACAGAACGTTACCTAGATGAAATTTCTCGTTCTAAAGGATATGTAATGCATGGAACAAAAGGTGATTTCATATCTGCTAGAACACCAGAGAATAAATTTATTTGGGTACGTTTAACACCTGGCAAAACAACAAAGCCAGTTCATGCATACGATACGTTAACCGAAGCTATTAAAGATAAACTTGATAAAGGTTATGACGTAGAAGAGTATACAGAAGTAGCAGACTTAGTATAATTTTATTATGTTAATGTATTAAATGTTGGTTGATAGTAGGTGTGCCTATTATCTTCCAACAAATAATACAAGAAAGGTTGTATTAAATATGAAGTGCGTACATTGTGGTAAAGAATTAACAACGTTTGATGTTATAGATGAAAATGATAAGCCAGTATGCAACAAATGTTTTCATGATTATTATGATTATTGTAATAATTGCAGAAGAGCAATACCAAAAGGTGAAGGACTATGTAGGTCATGTGCCGATGTTGTATTTAGAAAAGTTATAAATCCTTATTCAACGAAAGTTACAAATATATTCGGTAATAAAAACGATAATGTCAAATGTTTGAATGGTAGGTACTATGGTATGGAAATGGAATATAATAATTTTTCACCATCAGTAGCTAGGGTATTGTTTAGAGAACAATACAATAATAAATTGATATATAATAAATCTGATAGTAGTATATCTGGTGGTGTTGAAATAGTAACAATACCATTAGTCAAATCTAGATTATTAAAATTAATAGATGATATGGATTTTGATAGTATAAAACATAATTCAACAGGAAGAAGTGTAGAAGAAGGTGCTGGTCTACATATACATGTTAGTAGAAATACAATAACACCAATAGCTATCCATAGATTATCAATACTATTTAATAGTGGGTGGTCAAATCCATATAAGGAATATATATATTATATATGTGGTAGAAGTAACAATTTAAGTATACCAACTTCAGACTCATTCTTTAGAGTTGGTAGCACATCATTGCTGAGGTCAATACAAGATGACTGCGTTTCTTCTCATGGAGTAGCTTTGAACTTAGGGAATACAAAAACTGTAGAGTTTAGGTTATTCAAATCTACAACAAATAAGGAGCAACTAAAATCGTATCTACAATTTGTTGAGTTAGCAATACAGTTTGCAGAAACTCAACCAATAAAAATGATGACGATACCGAACTTTATAACATATCTATATCTTAATGCTACTAATGAGTGGTTAATAGATAGGATAAAATATATAAAGAACAGTAAACCAGATTTGCTTACTGTAAAAGAAAAGAATTTTACATTTGATTATTATATAGATAGGATAGATGGCAAAGATATCTTTGATAAGTATGAAAAGATAGATAGAATAAACAAACATGTATATTCTAGTTTTATTGACTGGGACTGTGAGAAAATAGATAATAGAATTATATCTGACTGGGAAAGAAAATCTAATGGGTACGGAACAACAGATAAGAAATTATTGAATGCGTTATTAGATGAAATAAAAACAAGAGTAATAAAAGATATACTAGTAAAGTAAAGGAGTTAATATGTGTATAGCAATTCTAAAACCAAGTGATAAAACACTCGATAGAGATTTATTACAGGCTTGTGCTGAGAATAATCCAGATGGATGTGGCTTTGCATATAATGATGGAGATAAAATTATTATAAAAAAGTTTATGGATTTTAATCCATTTTGGAAAGAATATAAAAAGGTACAAGAAAACAAAACAATGCTTATCCATTTTAGGATAGCAACTCATGGCAATATAGAGTTAGCAAATTGCCACCCATTTAAATTAAATAACCATATGGCTTTGATACATAATGGAATAATAAGTGGTTATGGTAGTAAGACTGAGAATTTATCAGACACTAGAGATTTTATAGATAAAGTAATAGGTAATATATCTTACAAGATGTGGAAGAACCCGTCGTTTATAAAGCTGGTAGAGAATGCAATAGGTTATAGCAAACTTGTAATACTAGATAATAAAGAAAAATATTATATAGTAAATGAGAATAAGGGTGAGTGGGTAGACGGAGTATGGTTTAGCAACTCAACATATAAAAAGAAAGCAACCAAAGTTGTATCAGCTACTAGTGTAAAGACAGAAACAAAAAATCCCAGTACAACTAACATTAACTGGGGTTATATAATGAGGTGTCCCTCGTGTGGCAAAGAAAAAATTACAACAAATTGGTATGAAGATGTATGCGATTGTAAAAAACAAATGCAAAGTGTAGGATATATATATCATGGGGAGAAACAATATTATACAGATGAACAGTTCAAGGTGTATAACAATAAAAGAAATAAGTATGGATACTATGATTGTTATGATTACTACGAAGATGATAAATATTATATGTATAGATAGAGTGGTGTGATATGGGATTAATGATATATAAAGAAATAAATAATAATAATACAAACAAACATGATAATAATATATTGTTAGAATTTATATGTAATGTTCAACTTGATGATGCTTGTGATATATTTGGAAGTTGTTTACATTGGGATGAAGATGAAGAAGAATATACTAATATATCAGAAGTGTGGGTAGGAACATTAAAACATTCAATAGATTATTTAGGTGATACAATAAATAGAAGAAGAAATAATACTAATATTAGTACAAGTAATGAGTGGTTTGAAGAAGCTAATAGATGTTATGATATTTTGTTTAGAAAAGTTAATACAAATAATGAAGCTGGTGAATATTATATAATTTTTGTATAACATAGATAGGAGGATATATGAGTAATAATTTCCCTTATACATATGTGTGTGAGAAGTGTGGTAAAGAATTTTATTCTAAAGCAGATCCCTCTAATTGGTCTCATACAGTATGTAATGCTTGTAGTGGTAAACCATATAAAGATTACCCAGTTCAACAAGCTAGTAATGTAGCACAGTTTACTCCAAAGTCTGTGCCTATATCAAAACCAACTCAAGCATACACACCTCAACCTAAGGCTGAGTTTGATTGTGAGAAATATATAGAGGAGATGTTGGTTGTATATGGTATGCTAAAAAGTAAAGCTGAGTTAGCTAAGTATACTATACCAGAAGAAAGTTTATGTGCTTGGACAACAAGCATAATGATACAAAGGAGTAAGTAATGGTTTGGATAGTAAGTGATGAAGCTATGGAACAGATACTTGGTGGTGATTATACTGACGTGTCTGTACTATATGAGAACACAAATGGTGTGCCAGTAAGTACATTATATATGGTGCAAGATACATATAAAAGCTATCAAGGGTTTAGGAAATTCTTTAGAAGGCACTTAGAACCTATAATTGAAAAGATTCGTTTCATAGAAGATGATGGTTTTATAGGTAAAATAATAAGATATTTTGTAGGAATGTAACAATGAGTACCAATAAGGATATATTACTTGGTTTGGTTGGTACTATGACCGACGATGAGTGCAGAGATGTACTATATTTTATAACCGATAGAGAGTACGTCGAGAGTAGTCTTATTGAATTTGGTCTAGTTATTTTAACAAGAGACCAATATAATAAGTTAGTGTGGATGTGGGGGGAGAAAAAAACGAAACGATGTATTGAGATATTGAATGAATGGTTATCAAAAAAGAATATAACCAAAAAGATATCTCACTATCGGCAACTTGTCGGTTGGGTAGAAAGGAAGTACTATCAAATGTATCCAGCTGATGATAAGTCTTTAAACTATGGTGGTATAGATTGTAAATGGAAAGCCAAGAAATATATTAAAAGTATACCAAAAGAATTGCGTTGGCTTGATAGTCAAGTAAGGTATCTTGTAAATAAGTATAGTATAAATATAATGGAGTTATAATATGGGTGTATCATCAAAACTTTATTGGGAATACAGAAGAAATTTAAGAACCCAAAAAACAGCAATAGAATTACTTAGGTTTATATGTAAGATGTTAATAGAAATATGGTGGAATACAACAAATGAATATAGAAACAGAGATTAAAGCAATAAGATATTTAATAAATGATTTAATACTATATACATATGGACTTCATGTAAAGCTTGACACATTAACCAATAAGAAAAAAGAGTATAGTGTCCCAGAGCCTAATGTAAATGGTAATGATATAGCATTTGATTTGTTCACTATACCAAAGAAAAGATATGAGGAATTGATAGAGCAGTATGGGTTTGATATAATAAATAAGGCATGTGTTAGATTGGATGAGTTCGTTAAGATTCATCAATACATACCATATAGAACAGCGTATAATAGTTTGAAACAAAAATTTATAAAGGAAGAATTATTAGATAGAGAAAAAAAGAGAACTGTTACGGAAACAATAGAGTCTGTACCAGAACATATGAAAGGATTACAATAGTATGCACATAGATAACATGGATGACTTTGAGGAGTTGGTGAATGATATAAAGTCTCCACTCCTCTTTTTATTTGTAACTAGATGGTGCGATACAAATACAGATTGGAGTATGTTTGATAGATATAAAAAATATATTAATATTATAAAAGTTAATGTGTCTAATATGCCAGAGTTGTGTGCTATTCATGGTTTATATACACCAAGCATGGCGTTATATAAAGATGGTGGATGTGTATATAAGGTAAATGGATTACCAACATTATATTTAAGAGATATTATATATACATATGGGGAGTTTGGCGATGAACTTTATAACAATAAACGGTAAGATAGTTGGTGATGTTAAAGAGGAATTAAACAAAGAGTTGTACTGTTGCAAGTTCAGAATAAAGAATTTAGAATATTCATATAAAAAAAGTAATATAGAGACGATATACCTAGACTGCATATGCTATGGAAATGTTGCTCGCTATGTTTATCACGAGTTGTATGAGGGCTGTGATGTTTTAATAACTGGCAGAATGTTGACAAGGCATTATGTAGTTAATGGTAGTGGGTTCTATAAATATTATATAGGATGTAATACTGTTACAAAATTGGAACAGGAGGACTATGAATAATGCAAGTAACTAGAAATGGTGTGTATTCAAATGGTAGTGATTTATGTAGTACGTGCGTTAAGGATAACGATAAATGTGTATTTAAAAAAGCATTAAAGAACTATCATGGTGATAATGATATGCCATTATCATTAATGTTGATGGACTGTCCAGAATATAGAAGAATTGAGAATAGAAATGCTAGAATATCATGGTATGATTTTAATGAACTAGGAGAAAGAACAGGTGTTCATTATAGACCTGTGAATCATAATTCAATTGTAAGATTTAATACGGGGGAAACAAGTAGTGGAACTTAATGATGATGTATATAAAGATTTATTAGGTATATGTTTAGTTGATAATAAAAAATTACCTTATATAATAACTAAAATAAATATAGATACATTTCCAGTAGGTATATATAGAGTAATATATAGCGCAATAATAGATTTATATAATATAGGTGTAGATGTAGATATAGTTACAGTTAGTAATAGGTTATCAAATCTTGGTAAGTTAAAAGATATAGGTGGTAGAGCTACAATAAATGATATAGCTTTGAGTGCACCATCAGCTAGTACTTATAAAGTATTAGTTAATGAGGTAATAAAACAAAATACATATAGAAGAATTGGTAGCACGCTAGAAGATTTTAAAAATAACTTTGCTTCATCAATTGATTTAGAATCTACATGTATGGATTATTGTAGCAAGATAACAAACATAGTATCTGGAAACATTAGTAGTGATAAACTTGAGACAATATCTGTTGGAGCAGATGAAGTATTAGATGATTTGATTAAATCAAGAGATAGAGGATGTGTTGGTATAGATTGTGGATTCAAAAAAGTTAATGGTATACTAGGTGGGTTGCAACCTGGTAAGATGTATATCATAGGAGCAAGACCATCTATGGGTAAGTCAGCTTTAGCAATGAATATAGCTGAACATGTATCTAAAAATAATAACGTGCTATTTGTATCACTAGAAATGAGTAAGAAAGAATACGCACAGAGGTTAATGATAGGTAGAGCTGGTATAGATATAAATAGAATAAATATAGGTATGATATCTGATTCCGAAATAGAAAAAGTTAGAGAGCAGAAAGATTATTTAAATAAACTAAATCTATTTATAGAAACAAAATCACCATGTAGAGTTAGTGATATAGAGTTGGCTATTATTAATCTTATGTCTACTAGAGGTAGTTGTGATTTAGTTATAGTTGATTACTTACAATTACTTACTCCTTCTAGTAATTCTCGTAGCAGAGAAAATGAAGTAGCAGAAATAAGTAGGGATATAAAATCATTAGCGGTTAAATATAATATACCTATAATAGTATTATCACAGTTGAGCAGAGCTCTAGAAAGTAGGGATGATAAAAGACCAATGTTGTCTGACTTAAGAGAATCTGGTGCAATAGAACAAGACGCAGATGTAGTAATGTTTGTTTATAGGGATGAGTGGTACCATCCAGATGATCCAGTTTCTCGTGGAGCTGGTGATTTATTAGTTAGAAAAAATAGAGGTGGTATGAATAATGTTGATATAGATTTGTGTTGGAATCCTAGCGCTGTTAGGTTTACTGAAAAAATGGAGATAATAATATGATAAGTTATTTAAAAGATTTAATTATTATAGCATTTGGTTGGACGGCTATAAATGTTTTATTTGTTATGATATTGGAGGTACTATGTCATTAGTTGAATTTATTTATATGAGTTTATTTGGCGTTGTGTTTATGACAATAGCTTTAGATTTAATTGGAGAGGGATTAATAAATGTGTATATATAGTATATTTGGATATGGTAAAGGAAAAACGGAATCTGGCGTTGGTATAGCAGTTAGAGCTATGTCTAATGGAGATAATGTTTTATTTGCACAATTTCTAAAAGATGGTAGTTCATCCGAGATAACATATTTAAATGATGATGATAGGATAAAGATAATATCATCTGGTACAAGCGGAATAGTATTACCACAAAACAAAACAGAGAAAGATAATGAAGCATGTAGTAAATTATATAGAGAAGTTTTCAATGAAATAGCTACTGATAAATATGGATTAGTTGTACTTGATGAGATATTGGTTGCTATAGATATGGGGTTAATAAGTTATGCAATGCTAGATATTCTATTAAAGGAATGTAAAGAGATGTCTACTGATGTTTATATGACTGGGAGAATACGTAATGCAAATACACGTCAGCATATAATTGATGTTAGTGATTGCGCTAGTAATGTATATTGTGAGAAACATATGTTTAATCGATACTGTAGGAATTGCCATAATGATTTCCCGTTCCATTACACATATTGTCCAGATTGCGGAGCTGAATTAGAAACTTCTAAGCCATGTAAGATTGGGAGGGATTTCTAATGTTGATTAAATTCAAAGATTACAATACAATAATAGATGTTATGCCTTGTATAGATAAATATGATAGGTATATGGTAATGATTGGATTTAATAATGGAGAGAGTCTAGCATATTCTTTTAATGATAGAAATAGTTTTCTTATGGCATATAGAGATTTAATGAGGAGGGTGGATGTATAATGGATATACTTTATTTTAAATCAAATAATTGTGGTGCATGTAAAAGGATGTTGCCAATTGTTAAAGACTTATGTATCGAACACAATGTTGATCTTCATATATATAATTACGAAGACCACAAAGATTATTTCGTTAAGCATAAGGTTCAAGGATTACCAACGGTAATTAAAATGAATGGTGATAACGAAGAGGATAGGTTGGTTGGATTGCAACCAGCCAGTAAGTTAGATGTATTCATAGGAGGTTAATATGGAAAATTTTATTATGGGTTTTATTTGTGGGATAATGTCAGTAACAGTTGGTGCGTTAGTGTTTAACATAATAGATTATATTAAATCAAAGAGGTGGTAATATGGGATATATTAGTTTTATGCTTGGGGTTATATTTGGACTAGCCTCTGTAGTAATAAGTATGGTTGTAATGAGTGGACTGTACGGAAGGTGGTGGAAATGAAGTTTATATCACCATTAAAGGTGTTAAAGAGTAAAATTAGAGAGTTTATTCTTAACCTAAATCAATACAGAAACACGCATTATAGAATATTAAATACTTGTAAGATTAATTATAAAGAACATATGAAGAAACAAATTAAGAAAGCAAAGAAGTTTAATAAGGCTATATTTGTTTATAAAGTTTTTGCTGGTAGTAATCGTAAATATGATTTAGGTAATGTATGTAGCGTTCATGAGAAATTTTTTGAAGACGCATTCGTAGAACTTAAAAAAATAGAAGATGATAACGCTTCATTTATACCAATAGTATTATACTTAAAAGGTAACGTTGATAAGGATAACCCTCGTGTAGAAATAGACGTATTTGAATATACAAAAGAAGGGGTTGACAAATTAGTTGAAATGATATATAATGTATATAAGGAGGATAATAAATGTGTAGATTAAATGCTCTAGATTTATGTGCTATACAAGAATGTCTAGATGGATATAGAAAACTTGTTGAATGGATACCACCTCTGGATACACCAGATGAAGAAATGAAAGAAGACAGGTTGAGAGTTATAGTACATTTAATAGACAGATGTGAGAAAGCTTTAATGGAGATGAAAGATGAGTAATGGTGAAAAGGTTGAAGCAATAAAATATATATGTGAAAAGATATTAGGAGATGATAATATAATATACCATAGAACTTTTACAGTAATGATATTGAGATCTATATTGGAGGTGTGTAATGGATGAAGCATCATATTCTATTTTAAAAAATGCTTATCTTTCTCTACAGGCAGAAAACGAACAGCTGAAATTTGAATTAGATAACGCACCATTAGAAGTATTAGACATCTACAAACAAGCCCTACAAGATATAAGGGATATAGCAGACGGTATGCACGATTGGTGGATAAATAAAACTCAATATACAGATGTTTACGAATTAGCAGAACATTTATTGAAAACAGAACTAAACAGAATTATAGACAAAATCAACGAAGTTATAGGAGGAGATAATGGGTAAAGTAATTATAGATGGTGATAGTTATATATTCAAAGCAGCTTGTGCTACATCAACTTTAATTAATATAGAAGGTGAGATGTACTATGAGGGTTATGATTTGAATAAGGCTAGAACTTATATGCAAGATACCGTTAGTAATATATGTGATAAGTGTAGTGCTAATGATTATGTTGTAGTTCTTGCTTCTGTAGGCACAAAGAACTTTAGATATGAGATAAACCCTACATATAAATCTAATCGCAAATCAGTTAAAAAACCTATAATGTTGGATCTAGTTAGGGCAATGGTTATAGAAGAGTTTAAGACTGCGTCGATACCTCACTTAGAAGCCGATGATGTAGTTAGAATAATGTACGAGGATGGTGATGGTAATGCAGTTGCTAGTATAGATAAGGATTTGAAAACATTTCCTTGTAAGATATATGATAGTTATCATGATACATTTACATACGTTATGCCACAACAAGCTGATGCTAACTTCAAACGACAACTATTAATGGGTGATAGTGCTGATGGTTATGCTGGTATCAAGGGTA
>Ga0310690_10001494_pt1 | contig 41340 bp, 37 predicted proteins | sample AusTroGonzalo_MG_2_FD_207661 | JGI IMG/M metagenome (GOLD analysis project Ga0310690, IMG submission 207661) | Bovine rumen microbial communities from tropical cattle in Woodstock, Queensland, Australia - Gonzalo_04 (v2) (version 2) | ecosystem: Host-associated > Mammals > Digestive system >... | reverse complement strand
CGGGGCCGATGATTTGGGAAATGCGTCCTGTAATCTGTGACATAATAATTATTTAAAGTTTGTTTATTATTTTAAATTGGTAGGCGCAAAGGTACAAAAAAAATACTAACCACGAAAAGGTTTCATGGATTTTTTTTGAGAAAAGACGTACTTTTAATAATTGTTTTGGCTAAACGAAGTCCAGACCAATGCTTTTAACAGCAGAATGAGCCAGACGTTGATGCATCAAGCCCAATTTGGAGAAGCGAATGACAGCCTGCATAGCTGCTTTTCGAAGCGTTACATTGGGGCTTTGTAAAGCAACCAAAGCCTGGTCAACAAATTCATTGATGCCTCGTTCATTGGGTTCCTGTTTATTCATAAACAAGCGTGAGAGGATATGGTAGCCACATATCTGCGGCAATTCTTCTGGCGAGGCCAACCATTGATAGGCTTTATCTGCTGCATAAGGCAGGAACTGATAGAGATTAAAGGCAGCCTGTTCTGCAACCTCAATAGCATCTGTTTGTTCCATCCATATATCTACCACCTCCGGCAATATTTGGTCGGCAGGCATAATCATCGTAGCCAGTATCTTACATTCACGCACATTCTCTTTCCAAAGGGCAATAGCCAAATCGTAATTCTTTCCGATTTCATCAGCCTTCTGGCGCAAACGAGGCAGCGTGGCCCCCCAGTTTAAATGATAGTTGACTCCTTTGTCTCGCATGGATTGGGCAATAGAGCCATCCATCATCTGACGGAAAGACAGTTTGATTTCCTTTATTTGTTCAGCAGTATTCATATCAATGTGGCATATTCTGTGCTATAGCGCAGCATCTGATGTTCATAGCTTTCTGAATAGTTGACCTGAATGTCAGCAATCTCTCCCGTTTCATCGTAAACAGGCAACAGCCAAGGGTTTATAAATCCTTTATAGGGAGCGAGGTTTAGTTTGGCATAGCGCTCCAACACCTCTGCATGAATATCGGGATCAATGCTGACTGCATAGGTTTCAACCAATTGACGGGCAGCCTCATAGTCGCCTTCACTCTTGATTCGCTGGATTTCTGACAGCAACGCTGCTACGAGCATTCTCAGTTCTTCAAACGATAGGATTTCCAACTCATATACACCTTTTTTGCGAGTCAGAAACATCTGTTTGGCGTGGGCCAGACACCATCTGGCTATCAAGGCACGGTTTCGCATATGAGCTTCTTCTATCTGATGACCAGGTTGAATACGGACAAGCTGGGTCATCAGTCCGTTCAACATATACGTGTAGTATTGTGCTTTATATGCTTTATTATCAGGAAGTAATCCAAGCTCAACAAGTTTGTTGTCGGCCATGTAGTACAGACCAAACAAGTCAGCCCTTGCTTCTTCAATTGTGCTGCCATAAGCCTTTAGCGCATCAGGATCAACTCCTGGCAATAGTTGACCGCTACCATGCCCTAGACATTCGTGAAGATCAGTATGCAAATCATCACACACATCGGAATATTTCTCGATTAAATCAAGCATTTCTTTATCCTTCACGAATTCTTCACGGAATCCGTTGCCATGAGCCGCTTTGTTGTAGGCGTCTGTTATATTACTGATGGTGATGCTCTTAGAGCCATATTGTGTACGAATCCAATCAGCGTTAGGCAGGTTGATGCCTATGGCCGTTGACGGATATTCGTCGCCTCCCAGCATAGCCGCACAAATAACGTTGGCAGAAACACCCTTCACCTCTTTCTTCTTAAAACGGAGATCTACAGGGGAATGGTCCTCAAACCACTGGGCATTGCTACTAATTAACTGAGTTCTATGCGTAGCTTCTTCATCAATATATTCTACAAGACCCTCCCAAGAACCTTTCAAACCCAATGGGTCTCCATAAACCTCTATAAATCCATTGATGAAGTCCACCTTGGTATTCAGACATTTAAGCCATTGAATCGAATATTCATCAAAAAGTCTTAAGTCTCCTGTTTTATAATAACTTATCAGTTTACTAATGACGGATTTCTGTTCATCATTCTCTGCTACGGACTTTGCTTTTTCCAACCAATAGACAATATGTCGGATGGCGTTGGAATAGAGTCCCTCTGACGACCAAACGCGCTCTTTGATGATATGGCCTTCCTTTACCAAAGTAGAATTAAGACCATAGGATGGTGGTTGAGAATCAACCGGATTTTTCTGCTGTGAATAGAAGTCTTCTGCCTCCTGCTGTGTGACTCCCTGATAGAAATTGCAGGCAGATGTCTTCACGAGGTCAGAACCATCGGCCTTATTGACCCTTTTAGAAAGGACTTCTGGGTTGAAGATGACAGGAACCAGCTCATTGATGAAGTCATCTATGGTCTGCCCTTCCTCGAGCGGAAGTTTTTTGGCATCAACCACATGAAGCGACTGTCTTAGAAAGGCTTCACTAAATCCAGGCGCAAACTTCTCACAACCATAGTGATGATATATGCCATTGGAGAACCATATGCGTTTTAAATAAACTTCTAACGCATGGAATTCATCACATTGGCGATCTACATTCATATCACAATAAATAACCTCCAGCATCTTTCGAATGCGAAGGTTATATTTTCCAAATTGGTCGAAAGTGATGTCGCGGCCGTAGAGAGTGGCCTGAGACAGATAATAGACGAGTCGTTTTTGCTGAATGGTCAAGCTATCGAAACCATTCAGGCGATAGCGTAGCATTTGTATATCCGCAAAACGCTCATCTTTATAACAGAAAGCGTCGTGTGTCATTATTTTGTTTTCTTCTTGGCTTTGGCTTTATCCGTTTTGACGGTGGAATGCTTCAATCTATATTCTCTTGGCGTGATGCCGATCAACTTATAGAATGAAGCATAGAATGACTGGCGATTGGAAAAGCCGACCATATCGCTTACTTCCTCAATTCGCAAATTCTGATACCTCTTGTCAATAAGGATAGACATGGCCTCTTCTATACGATATTTATTGACAAAAGAGGTGTAGTTCATGTGAAATTTGACGTTGACGACAGCTGATACATATCGGGTATTAGTACCAAGCTCCAAAGCGAGTTTTTTAGCAGAATAATCCTTGTCTTTGTATTTCTTCTGCATGACAATGACATTCAAAATCTTTTCTTTTAACTCGTCCATTAACATAGGACTAACAAGGTTGCGATATGTCGCCTCCTTGTCTTTCTTGTCAGTAATATTATACTTTGCCATGACCTTATTTTGCTTTAAATTGGTCGAACGTCCGAATATTTTCTGCAAATATAGTACTTTTTTTCTAAATTACGAACAACTTGAGGCAAAAATTATCAAAAAAGTTAGAAAATAACAATAATAACAATATTTTTTTGTATCTTTGCACGTCAATTGAAGAGAATTTGTATGGAAATGAAACCAACAGCGATTTTACTTCTGCATTGTCCCGATCAACAGGGCATCATATCAGAAGTAACAAAATTTATTACGGACAACAAGGGTAACATTGTTGACCTGGACCAATATGTAGATCATCAGGACGGTATGTTTTTTATGCGTGTTCAATGGGAGCTTGATTCTTTCCTTATTCCACGCGAAAAAATTAAAGAATATATCGAGACATTATACACCCAGCGTTACCAGATTGAATTCAGTTTGTATTTCAGCGACCAGCGTCCCCGCATGGCTATCTTCGTGTCTAAGATGAGTCATTGTCTCTACGACTTGTTAGCCCGTTGGAAGGCAGGCGAGTTTGCATGTGACATCCCTTGTATTGTCAGCAATCACGAGGATCTGCGTTATGTGGCGGAGCAGTTCAATATTCCTTATTATGTCTGGTCTATCAAGAAAGACCACAGCAACAAGGCCGAGGTTGAAGAGGCCGAGATGAAGTTGCTGAAGGAAAAGGGCATCACCTTCATCGTTCTGGCCCGTTACATGCAAATCATCAGCGACGATATGATTGCGGCTTATCCTCACCATATTATTAATATCCACCATTCTTTCCTACCCGCGTTTATCGGCGCCAAGCCCTATCATCAGGCCTGGGAGCGTGGTGTGAAGATTATTGGTGCTACTAGCCATTATGTGACGGCCGAGTTGGATGCCGGTCCCATCATAGAACAGGATGTGGCCCGTATCACACATAAGGACACGCCAGAGAGTCTGGTGCTTAAAGGCAAGGACCTTGAGAAGATTGTCCTGTCTCGAGCTGTCAGCAAGCACATCCAGCGTAAGATACTGACTTATAAGAACAAAACCATCATCTTTAGTTAAAGATTGAGGTTTGAGGTTTAAGGTTTGATATTTATTATGCGTGTAGCAGTAGTCAAATATAATGCCGGCAACATCTATTCGGTGATGAATGCGCTGAAGCGTTTGGGTGTTGAACCGCTCTTGACCGATAATGCCGAGCAACTGCGTCAGGCCGACCGTGTGCTGTTTCCTGGACAAGGTGAAGCTCTGGGAGCTATGACCTATCTGCGTGAACATGGGCTTGACAAAGTCATCCGCTCTCTTACGCAGCCTGTCCTGGGTATCTGCATCGGCCAGCAATTGCTTTGCAAACATTCAGAAGAAGGCGATGTGGATTGCTTGGGTATCTTTGATGTGCCCGTTAAGCGCTTCATCCCTACCCTACACGAGGACAAAGTGCCCTGTATGGGATGGAACAAGCTGTATGACACCAAGTCGGCTTTGATGGAAGGCGTGGAGTCGCAGTATGTCTATTTCGTTCATAGCTATTACGTTCCCCTTTGTCAGGAGACAATCGCTGTGGCCGACTATATCCAGCCCTATAGTGCTGCCCTTCACAAGGATAATTTCTATGCCACCCAGTTCCATCCGGAAAAGAGCGGTGGTGTGGGCGAACGAATCATCAAGAACTTTTTGGAACTATGATAGAACTGATTCCTGCTATTGATATTATCGACGGACACTGTGTCAGGCTGACGAAAGGCGACTACGACCAGAAGACCATTTATGGTGATCCTCTGGAGATGGCCCGTCAGTTTGAGTCCATCGGCTACAAGCGTCTGCATGTCGTTGACCTCGACGGTGCCAAGTCAAAGCATATTGTCAATGATGAGGTGTTGAGACGTATTACCAGTCAGACATCACTTGTTGTTGACTTCGGAGGCGGCATCAAAACCGACGATGACTTGAAGAAAGCCTTCGATGCCGGTGCCAGCATGGTGACCATCGGTTCTATTGCGGTTTCGAATCCGGAACTCTTTGAGAGATGGCTCAACCAATATGGTCCTGAGCGTATCATCCTGGGCGCCGACGTCAGAAACGGCTATATCAGCATCAACGGCTGGAAGGAAGATTCCAAGGAGCAACTCCTACCCTTCTTGAAGCGCTATGTGGAGATGGGAGTGAAGAACGTGCTCTGCACAGAGATATCTAAGGATGGCACCCTCTCTGGACCTGCCACCTTATTATATAAAGAGGTGATGGCTGTCTATCCCAATCTGCATCTCATTGCCAGTGGTGGTGTGAGCAGCGTGGACGACATCAAGGCGCTAGATGCTGCAGGCATTCCGGCAGTAGTGTTTGGCAAAGCCATCTATGAAGGAAAAATCAATCTGAAAGAACTATGGGACTGGCAAAACGAATCATACCCTGCTTAGATGTCAAGGACGGTGAGACCGTGAAGGGTGTCAACTTCGTAGACCTTCGGAGTGCCGGCGACCCTGTGGAACTCGGCAAAGCCTATAGTGAGGCTGGTGCCGACGAATTGGTGTTTCTGGATATCACCGCCAGCTTCGAAGGTCGTAAGACCTTTACCGATATGGTCACCAAGGTGGCCCAGCAGCTCAGCATTCCCTTCACCGTTGGAGGTGGCATCAACGAGCTGTCCGATGTGGAGCGTATGCTCTATGCTGGTGCTGACAAGGTGAGCATCAATAGTGCGGCCATTCGTCGTCCGGAACTTATCGAAGAGGTGACAACCCGTTTCGGCAGTCAGGTCTGTGTGGTTGCCATCGATGCCCGCTTGGATGAGGACGGTTGGCATTGCTACCTGAAAGGTGGTCGTGAGCGAACAGAACGAGGACTCTTTGAATGGGCACATGAAGTACAGGAACGTGGTGCCGGTGAGATACTGTTTACCAGCATGAACCACGACGGCGTGAAAGCCGGTTATGCCAATGAGGCCTTGGCGCAGTTGGCTGACAACCTGCAGATTCCCATTATCGCCAGCGGCGGTGCCGGCTGTAAGGAGCATTTCCGCGATGTCTTCACCAAGGGTCACGCCGACGCAGCTTTAGCCGCCAGCGTGTTCCATTTCGGCGAGATTCCCATTGTGGAGTTAAAGGAATATTTAAAATCAGAAGGAATAAACGTTAGACTATGACAATAGATTTCGAGAAAATGGGAGGACTGGTGCCTGCCATCATCCAAGATGCAGACACACGTAATGTGCTGATGCTGGGCTTTATGAACGAAGAAGCCTACCAGAAGACGTTAGAAACAGGAAAAGTGACGTTCTGGAGCAGAACGCGCCAGACCCTCTGGACCAAAGGCGAGACCAGTGGTAATTTCCTGAATCTGGTCAGCATGGACATTGACTGCGACAACGACACCCTGCTGGTCAAGGTACATCCCATCGGTCCAACCTGTCATAAAGGTACTGACACCTGCTGGGGCGAGACCAACGAGAAGCCCGCCATTTCCTTCCTTTCGGAGTTACAGGATTTCATTGAGAAGCGTCATCAGGAGATGCCCGAGGGTAGCTATACCACCAAGCTCTTCCGCGATGGAGTCAATAAGATGGCCCAGAAGGTGGGTGAAGAGGCGCTGGAAACAGTCATCGAAGCTACCAACGGCGACAACGAGCATTTGGTTTACGAAGCATCGGATATGCTCTATCACCTGATTGTGCTGCTCACCAGTAAGGGTCTTCGTATCGAAGACCTTGCAGAGGAACTGCACCGTCGTCATGATCCTAACTGGGATGCTCAGCGCAGAAAGGCAAAAGCTGCAGGAACCATGGATTAAAATTATAAGGTTATGCTGATAGAATACAAGAAGGCAAAAATCTGCCAGAAAGATGGTATTACCGTATTAAACGATGTAGACTTCCACGTCGACAACGGTGAGTTCATCTATATTATCGGAAAGGTGGGCTCAGGAAAGAGCACGCTGTTGAAGACGATATACAACGAGCTCGACATCGACGAAGCAGAGGTGGCGCAAGTGTTGGATTATGACATGCTGACGCTGCGCAGCAAGCACGTTCCAGCCCTTCGCCGTCAGATGGGTATCGTGTTCCAGGACTTCCAGCTTCTGGGCGACCGTACTGTTTATAAGAACCTGCGTTTTGTCTTGAAAGCTACCGGTTGGAAGAATAGTCAGGAGATTGACGAGCGCATCGACCAGGTTCTGACCGATGTCAACCTGTTGGATAAGAAAGACAAGATGCCTCACGAGTTGTCAGGTGGTGAGCAGCAGCGTATTGCCATTGCCCGTGCCATCCTGAACTCTCCCAAGCTCATCCTGGCCGACGAGCCTACGGGTAACCTCGACCCACAGACGGCCGATGGTATCATCCAGTTGCTGCGCCAGATATCACAGACCGGAACAGCTGTCATCATGACCACCCATAATATCTCCTTGCTCGACAAGTATCCCGGTATTGTGTACCATTGTCATGACGAGCAGCTGCAGGAGGTCACCAGTGATTATAATAAGGTGATTATTACAGATGAATCAGAAACTAAAAACGAAATAGAATCATGAAAGTAATGAAATTCGGCGGAACCTCTGTAGGCACGCCACAGCGAATGAAAGAAGTGACTGCTTTGGTCACCAAGTCAGGAGAACCCGTATTTGTTGTTCTGTCGGCTATGTCTGGCACAACTAACTCACTCGTTGAGATTTCAGATTATCTTTACAAGAAGAATCCGGATGGTGCCAACGAGGTCATCAACGGCTTGGAGCGTAAGTACATGAAGCATCTCGACGAGCTCTTTGCTCAGGAAGACTATCGCACCCAGACGGCTGAGTTCCTTCGCGAGGAGTTCAACTACCTCCGTTCGTTCACCAAGGAGCTCTTCACATCGTTCGAGGAGAAGGCCATCGTAGCCCAGGGCGAGATGATGTCAACCAACATGGTGGTCAACTACATGAAGGAGCAAGGCATCAACGCCGTTCTGCTCAACGCCCTCGACTTCATGCGTACCGACAAGAATGCAGAGCCCGACCCTGTATATATCAAGGAGAAGCTCGCTGCCCAGATGGAAAAGAATCCCGATGCTCAGGTTTATATCACCCAGGGCTTCATCTGCCGCAATGCCTATGGCGAGATTGACAACCTGCAGCGTGGCGGCTCTGACTATACCGCATCGCTGATTGGTGCAGCCCTGAATGCTGAGGAGATTCAGATCTGGACCGACATCGATGGCATGCATAATAACGATCCCCGTGTGGTAGACCACACCCAGCCTGTACACCAGCTTCAGTTTGAAGAGGCAGCCGAGCTTGCTTACTTCGGTGCCAAGATTCTGCACCCCACCTGTGTGCAGCCCGCCAAGTATGCCGGCATCCCCGTTCGCCTGCTGAACACGATGGACCCCGACGCCGAAGGTACCACTATCTCTAATGCCACTGAGTATGGTAAGATCAAGGCTGTTGCCGCTAAGGACAATATCACCGCTATCAAGATCAAGTCTTCTCGCATGCTGCTGGCTACCGGTTTCCTGCGCAAGGTGTTCGAAATCTTTGAGAGCTACCAGACGCCTATCGACATGGTGTGCACCTCAGAGGTCGGTGTATCCATGAGCATCGATAACTCTTCGCATCTCGGCGAGATTATGGACGAGCTGAAGAAATACGGTACTGTGACCGTCGATACCAATATGTGTATCATCTGTGTCGTTGGCGACCTCGACTGGCAGAACGTAGGCTTCGAGACCAAGGTGATGGATGCCATGAAGGATATTCCTGTCCGCATGATTTCCTATGGTGGCTCGAACTATAATATCTCGTTCCTGATTCGTGAGGAAGACAAGAAACGTGCACTCCAGAACCTGAGTGACCAGCTCTTCAAATAACCAAACACACAAACACAAATTATGAAAGGTATTTTCCCGGTAGATAAGTTTGCAGACATGCGGACTCCTTTCTACTATTATGATATTGATCTGTTGCGTAAGACGCTGGAGGCCATCAACAATGAGGCCCAGCGTCATGAGGGCTTTTGCGTACACTACGCCATCAAGGCCAATGCCAATCCTAAGGTGCTGCGTGTCATCCGACAGGCAGGTCTGGGTGCCGACTGCGTGAGCGGTGGCGAGATTGAGGCTTCTATCAAGGCAGGCTTCCCTGCCTCGAAGATTGTGTATGCAGGTGTTGGTAAAAGCGACTGGGAAATAAACCTCGGACTTGACAACGATATTTTCTGTTTCAACGTAGAGAGCATCCCCGAGCTGGAGGTCATCAACGAGCTGGCTGCCAAGAAGGGCAAGGTTGCGAATGTGGCGTTCCGACTGAACCCCAACGTCGGTGCTCATACCCATGCCAATATCACTACGGGTCTTGCTGAGAATAAGTTCGGTATCGCCATGCGTGACATGTTCGACGTCATCGAGAAGGCCGACAAGCTGAGCAATGTCACTTTCGTGGGTCTGCACTTCCATATCGGCTCGCAGATTCTCGATATGGGTGACTTCCAGGCACTCTGCAACAGGGTGAATGAACTTCAGCTGCAGTTGGAGAGCCGCCGTATCATTGTCAAGCATATCAACGTCGGTGGCGGACTGGGTATTGATTACGAACATCCCAACCGCGTACCTATCCCCGACTTCAAGGCCTACTTCGACACCTTTGCCAAACGACTCAAACTGCGTCCGGGACAGACACTTCACTTTGAGTTGGGTCGTGCCGTCGTAGCACAGTGTGGCAGTCTCATCACGCGTACCTTATATATAAAAGAAGGAGCCGTGAAGAAGTTCGCCATTGTCGATGCCGGCTTCACCGACCTGATCCGCCCTGCGCTCTATCAAGCCTACCATAAGATTGAGAATATCTCCAGCGATGAGGCTACCGATACCTATGATGTGGTGGGCCCCATCTGCGAGTCAACGGATGTGTTTGCCAAGCAGATAGACCTGAATGCCACCAAGCGTGGCGACCTGCTGGCTATCCGTTCTGCCGGTGCCTATGGCGAGATTATGGCCTCGCAATACAACTGCCGACCCTTGCCTGTCGGCTATATTAGTGATGAATTATGATTAAAGTACTGCACATCTTCCCGAAAGACGACCATACCAATGCACGGTATGTGGCACTTCTGGCAAAAGCCTTGCCAGACAGTATTGAATCGTTGTTGGCTGACGACCCCGTCGTGGCCAAGAAGATGTGCAAGGAACAACAGCCCGACATTGTTCATCTGTATGGCGTGGGACGTTATGAAGTGACGGGCCGTAGGGTCATCTCGCCCTGCGGTACTCCCTTCGACTCAGAGCAGCCATACTATGCCGTTGTCGCCCGCAGTCCGCTGGAGGCCGAATCGCTCTTTGAGCAAGAGGTGAAACGGGTTGAGATTATCCGCAATCCCTTGGTCACCAAGACCGCCAGCTTCGACGAAACGGCACAGAAGATGGCTTATGTCTATCAGAAGGTGATGGACTCCAACCCTTGGCCCCTGATGGACGATGCCACCCGCTCGTTCCTGTTCATGCTGCTGAAGGTAGCCGTCTGTGGCGACAAGCGTTGGCTGGCCGGCGCTACCGTCTCACCTCAGGATGTCAATTTCCGCCTGCTGTTCCATTATGCTGAGAAAGAGAACATTCTTTCCTCTGTGCAAAAGGGACTTGCCATTATGGGCATAGAGGTACCCGAGCATCAGAAGATAGCCTGCTATCTGCCAAACGGTTATGCTGTGCCAGTAACGATGTCCGGTCAGGATATCGTTTCATTACTGCACGATGTTCAGAAACATGGTCTCTCTCTGCTCAGGTTACTCAACGTGTTCGAGGCGCTCCATGAGTCCCACCTCAACGAAGACCAGCTGTTGAACATGCTTGAAACGGAAGAGCTGCTCATGCTGTTCCGGAGCATCCTGTCCATAGCCCAGGAGTTGCTGTCGCTGGAGGAAGGTTTTATGCCCTGTGAGTCCATCGACAATGCCGAGACCCGTAAACTGAAAGACAACATCATCAATCACTTACGACTATGAAAACCGACTTGCGTTACCTTCATCTACTATCAAACACCTACCCCACCGTGGCCGATGCGGCCAGCGAAATCATTAATCTCGAAGCCATACAGAATCTGCCCAAAGGTACTGAGCATTTTCTGGCGGACCTGCATGGTGAGCACGAAGCCTTTATTCATATTCTGAAGAACGCTTCGGGCAACATCAAGCGTAAGGTCTCCGAGATTTTCGGCAATACCATTCGCGAAAGTGAGAAGAAAGAGCTCTGCACGCTGATCTACTATCCCGAGCAGAAGCTGGAGCTCATCAAAGCCGGTGAGGAGGAGTTGGACGACTGGTATCGCATCACCATTCATCAGTTGGTGAGAGTATGTCGTGATGTGTCAAGCAAATACACCCGTTCCAAGGTTCGTAAGAACCTGCCCGAGGAATTCTCTTATATCATCGAGGAACTGCTGCACGAACGTACCGACGACCAGGACAAGGCTGCCTATGTAGCCGTCATCGTCGATACGATTATCTCTACTGGTCGCGCCGATGATTTCATCAGCGCCATCTGTAATGTCATACAGCGTCTGGCCATCGACCAGCTGCATATCCTGGGTGATATCTTCGACCGAGGCCCCGGTGCCCATATCATCCTCGACACCCTGCGGCAGTATCACTCATGGGACATCCAATGGGGCAACCACGACATCCTTTGGATGGGTGCCGCCGCCGGCAATGATGCCTGCATCTGTAATGTGCTGCGACTGTCGCTGCGTTATGCCAACCTGGCTACCCTCGAAGAGGGCTATGGCATCAACCTCGTGCCGCTGGCAACCTTTGCACTCGAGACCTACGGCGACGACCCCTGCGAGGAGTTCGAACCCGTATTGCTGAAAGACGACGGCAAGCTCGATGAGAAGACACGTCATCTCATTGCCAAGATGCACAAGGCCATCTCTGTACTGCAGTTCAAGACCGAGGCACAGATATTTCATCGCCGTCCGGAGTGGCAGATGGAAGACCGTAACCTCATCGAGCATATTGACTTCGCCGAGCAGGTTTGCACGTTCGATGGTGTGAAGCATCCCATGAAGTCGTGCCTGTTCCCCACCATCATCAACGACAACCCCTCGCAGCTGACAGCAGAGGAAGAGGACCTGATGCACAAGCTGCATCACTCGTTCCGTGTCAGCGAGAAGTTGCGCAAGCATATCCGCACCATCCTGAGTCATGGCTGCATGTACACCATCTGCAATCAGAACCTGCTGTTCCATGCCTCTATACCTCTCAACGATGACGGCACACTCAAGCCCGTCGCTATCATGGGCCATAGCTATGCAGGTCGTGAACTGTTAGACATGATTGGTCAGACCATCCGTTCTGCCTTCCAGAACGATACCCCTGCCGACCAGAAGGCCTACGCCAAGGACTACTTCCTCTATCTGTGGTGCGGCAAGGACTCTCCCCTGTTCGACAAGTCTAAGATGGCTACCTTCGAACGCTATTTCCTCTCCGACAAGGATACCTACCATGAGGAGAAAGGCAACTACTTCAAGCTGCGCGACTCTGCCGAGGTGTGCGACCGCATCCTCGATGCCTTTGAGGTGAAAGGTCCCAACCGCCATATCATCAATGGCCACGTACCTATTCATGTGTCGAAGGGTGAGAATCCCATCAAGGCCGGTGGACGCCTGATGGTGATTGACGGAGGTTTCTCCGAGGCCTATCATAAAGAGACGGGTATTGCCGGCTATACCCTCGTTTACCACAGTCGCGGCTTCCAACTGGTTCAGCACGAGCCGTTTACGAGTGCCAGGGATGCCATCATAAGAGGCACCGACATCAAGTCCACCACACAGATTGTAGAGATGTCTGCCCACCGCATGCTGGTGGCCGACACCGACAAAGGCGAGGAGCTCCGCACGCAGATTGCCGAACTCAAGGACCTCCTCTATGCCTATCGTCACGGCATCATCAAAGAGAAAAGAAATTAAATCTTGAGTTCCCTCATCAACTCACTCATACGCTGCAGCGTTGAGATGCGTGTGGGCACCAACGGCAGACGCAGCACGTTCTCGATGAAGCCCATCTCATGGAGCATGGCCTTCACGCCGGCGGGGTTGCCGTCGACGAAGAGCAGCGAGAACAGGTCGGTAAAACGATGGTGAATGATGCGGGCAGGGTCGTATTCGCCTTTCATCTGCAGACGGATCATCTTCGAGAACTCCTTGGGCAGCGCATTGCCAATCACCGAGATAACACCAACAGCACCACAGCTCACCATGGGGAATGTCAGCGAGTCGTCACCAGAGATGACGTCGAAGTCCTTCGGTTTGTTCTTGATAATCTCATCCACCTGCTCCAGGTTGCCGCTGGCCTCCTTGATAGCAACGATGTTCTTGCAGTCGCGAGCCAAGCGAACCGTGGTCTCTGCCTTCAGGTTCACACCCGTTCGTCCTGGAACATTATACAGCACCACGGGCAATGACGTTGCAGCGGCTATGGCCTTGAAGTGCTGGTAGAGACCCTCCTGCGAAGGCTTGTTATAATAAGGGCAGACACTCAGTATGCCGTCGATGCCTTTGAAGTCGCCGGTCTGCAACTCCTCTATCACGGCACGGGTGTTGTTACCGCCGCAACCCATCAGAATGGGCACGCGAGCCTGCACCTTGTCAACCACCAAGTCCTTGATTTTTTGCTTCTCCTCCTTGGTCAGAGTGGGCGTCTCGCCTGTTGTTGCCAGAATGCAAAAGAAGTCTGCACCGTTTTCCAACTGATAGTCAACCAAGCGCAAAAGTGCTTCGTAATCCACGGAGCCGTCCTGCTTAAACGGTGTTACGAGCGCTATGCCCAAACCCTTGAAGATATTATATACCATAGTCTAACGTCAAATTCGCATGCAAAGGTACACTTTTTTTTCGGAATAACATAGAAAATTGCAAAATAATAACAAATAAACAGTACGAAATGAAAGTTTATACAAGAAATGTTTGACAAATGGATTATTTTATGTAAGTTTGTAGGCGAAATTATCAATGATTCAAAACAATTCGAGACATGAAAGTACTACTGATTAACGGAAGTCCACGCGACAACGGCAACACGATGACGGCGCTGAGTGAGGTGGCTAAGACGCTGAACAGCGAAGGCATCGATACAGAGATTATCAGCATTGGCAAACAGGCCGTGCAGGGCTGCATAGCCTGTGGCATGTGTGGCAGGAACAGCCCGAGATGTACGTTCCGCGACGACCTGTATTATAAGGTGTGGAGAACCATAAAGGACGGCATCGACGGTCTGGTCATCGGCTCACCCGTATATTATGGCGGACCTAACGGGTCGCTCTGTGCCCTACTCGACCGTGTGTTCTACACGCTGGGACCCGACCTGCGCTTCAAGCCAGGAGCCAGCGTGGTGGTATGTCGCCGTGGTGGTGCCTCGTCCGCCTTCGACCGTCTGAACAAATACTTCACCATGATGAACATGCCGCTGGTCACTTCGCAGTATTGGAACATGGCTTACGGACAGACGCCCGGTCAGGCCGCTCAGGACGAGGAAGGCATGCAGACCATGCGCACCCTGGGACGTAACATGGCTTGGATGATTCGTAAGCTCAATGTCAATGAGGACGGACACCCCGAGCTGGAGAGTCCTGTGAGAACAAGCTTTATCAGATAAACGTCACGCACATCATCGTGAGGTCGTCGTTAGGCTCGGCACCGTTGCTACGGAGGAATTATTTGTGATTATTTAGTATATATCCTGTCTGTTTGCTATCTAAGGTGATACTTCTTCGAAACGTATCAATAGGTAGCATAAAAGTAAAACAAGTTGTTTTACCTTCGAAAACATGCCTTCTTACAGTCAAAGGAATGCCTCCTTACAAGGTAAAACAACTTGTTTTACTTCTTAAGATCCTATTCCTTCATAGGTAACTAGATAATTACAGCTGTGCCGCTGGTGGCAACCATGAGCATAGAACCGTTAGCACCAATGGTCTCGTAGTCTATATCAATACCGATGATGGCGTTGGCTCCCAGAGCCTCGGCACGCTGCATCATCTCACGCATAGAGGTGTCCTTGGCCTCTATGAGCACCTTCTCGTAACTGCCGGCACGACCGCCAACGAAGTCGCGGATGCCAGCGAAGATATCTTTCACGAAGTTTGCACCAATAATGGTCTCACCAGTCACCACACCCTTGTACTCACGGACGGGGCGACCTTCAATTTGTGGGGTTGTTGATAGTATCATAATTGTTTCGTTAAAAATGTTCCTGAATGTTTGACGTGATAAGGAAGGAAAAAGTTGCAAGCAGGATAAAAAAATTTATGTGGCCTCTGGAATGTCGCTCCAGCGGGTGGTATAGCAAGGACTGAGGAAGTCGTGCTTGATGCTGTCCTTAAAGACATCAGCCTGTCCTTTGCCGCCAGGCTTCGTATATTGTTGCGAGCCAAGGACGATAGTCTCGGAACCATACTCACGGTTAATCTTATCCAGCGCCTCGTCGAGGCGTTTCAGCTTATCATGTCGCTCGGCGTCGTAGTCGAAGAAGTTGGTCTGAATGCCATTGTCGGGACAGATGCCCATGACGATGACTCCGGCGCGCTTGTAGTGGTAGCCCTGACGGAAGATACGCTCCGTGCAGCGGTTGGCGGTCTGCACTATCAGCTGGGTGGAATTGGTGGGCGTCAGAAGCCTTTCCTCTGCCATGTTCCAGTACTGTGGCAGGTCTTCGCGGAAATGATTGGTATCGATGAATACGCTGACGGTCTGGGCCACCGACTGCTGCTTCCTGAGCTTCTCGGCACAGCGGGCAGCGAAGTTGGATATGTTGGTCCGCAGCGTTTCTATGTCGGTCACCATACCAGGAAACGAGCGCGAGGTGCAGATGCTTTTCTTCTTAGACATATCCTCCATGGGGATGCAGTCGATGCCGTTCAGCTCCTTCCAGGTGCGCATGGCCACCACATTATTCAGGGTGGCACGAACCCACGACTCCGGACGGTTGGCGAAGTCGAAAGCGGTATTGATGCCCAGCGCCTGCAGACGGGCTAAATAGCGTCGGCCGATGCCCCACACCTCTTTTATGTCATATTGCTGCAGGGCCTTCATGCGATGCTCGTCGGTGTCGATGAAGCAGCAATGCTTATAGCCTTTGTAGTGCTTGGCATAATAGCTGGCCATCTTTGCCAGAGTCTTCGTCGGGGCGATGCCGATGCTGACGGGCATGCGGGTGGCCTTCCAGATAAATGCCGACAGGTCTTCACCCCATTTCTTAAGCGATTGACCATTGATCATTGACCATTCATTATCCATGCCTGACAGGTCGCAGAAGCCCTCGTCAATGCTGTAGCGATAGAACGTCGGTGCCGCCTTGCGGACTAACGACATCACCCGGTCGGTGATATCGCCATAGAGCTCATAGTTTGACGAGAAGACCGTTATCTCTCCATGAGGGAACCGTTCCTGCAACTGATAGTATGGTAAGCCCGCCTTGATGCCCAGCGCCTTGGCCTCGTTGCTTCGCGCCACGACGCAACCATCGTTATTCGACAGCACGACAACCGGTTTTCCGTTCAGGTCAGGACGGAACACTCGTTCGCAGGAAACGTAGCAGTTATCGCAGTCAACAATGGCGTACATATCAGTATTTACGGGTATCTCGATGAATGGACGTTACTTTGCCCTGAAGGATGAACTGGTCGTTGGCATCAATGATGATGGGTTTGAATGCGGGGTTGGCAGGCAGCAGGCGCAGGAAACCTTGGTCTTTGGTGGAGAGGTCTATCTGCTTGACCGTCAGTCCGCCATTGACAAAAGCCACCACGATGTTGCCATCCGATATCTCTTCCGAACGGTCCGTCAGACAGATATCGCCATCAAAGAGTCCAAGGCCTATCATCGACTCGCCCTTGATACGGACGAAGTAAGAGGCCTCGGGATGATGCACGAACTTCTCGTTCAGGTCCAAAGAGTCATGCTGGTAGTCGCTGGCAGGCGACGGGAACCCTGCTGCCAGGCCTTCGAAGTAAGGCAGCTTCAGCCGTTTGGCATCCTCTAAAGAGATATACTCGGCTCCGTCAATAGGATTATTATCGTACATTTCGCAAATTTATTTGCAAAGATACGCATAATTATCGTTATCCCATCAATTTGCAGCCTTATTTAACAAATCGCTTCCCTATTGCCACAATCTGATGACACAGCCGACGACCACCATCCTGCCAGGAGAGTACAAGGCATATCTACGGTTCGTAGAGTCGATACGGTTATCAACCTTATTGAAGATATTATCGATGCCGATGCTGGGTTTGATGGAACCCCATTTCAAAACATTGAAGCTGTGGGTGGTGTTCAGGTTCCAGATACCATAGCCTGGCGCATCCTCGTAGTCGGGATAGTAGGTCTTGGACTGCAAGCGTCCGTTCAGGTTGACATTCAGGGCATAGTGTCGCCAGCTGTGATGGTAGTTGACAGCGATGGTGGCTGCATGGCGGATGCTGCGCTCCAATGCGGTCCATTCGTCGCCGCTCATGCTGCGGGCATAAGTATAGACATAGTTGGCAGAGACATTCAAGTCCTTGCAGACATTGGCAGAGACATTCAGCTGAACCCCCTTCACATCACCTTTGTCGCTGTTCTGATAGAGGGCATAGGTTGCCAGCTTCGACGCTTCGGCATCGGTCATCTCAGGGAACTCGTTCCTTAGCATGGCGAGCGACGGCGCATCGACGTCGATGTTCTGCTTGACCACCATATCATTGATACGATTCAGATAGCCCGTGACGCTGACGGCAATCTGCTGTGTGCGGTATTCGGCATTCAGCGAGACATAATGGCTCTTCTCTGGCTTCAGGTCCTGATTGCCGAAACTAATCTGGGGCTTGCCACGATTGACAGAGTAATAGTGATAATAAAGCTCGTCGAGACCTGGGGCACGGAAGCCGGCGGAATAGGTGGCTCGGAGGTTGAGCGGGCCGAGGCTGTACATCAGCGTGGCCTTGGGAGAAAGATGGTTGTTGAAGGTCTCATGATGCGTCAGGCGCAGTCCGACAGTTGCAGAGACAGAGCCTTGCCCTACCCTCACCTTGGCTTCATGCTGGGCATAGGCTGCCAGCGTATAGACATTCTGCTCGATGTTGCCCGACGTGGCCGTGAGATAATCCTTGCGCCAGTCGGCACCAACAATAGTGGTTGAGTTGGCTGTCAGTCCAAGGATGGTCTTGAGACCGCCTTCCATCATGCGTTGTTTCTTCGACTGGACATAGGTGCCAAGCGGCAAGCCCTTGTCAGCAAGATCCACATCGTACTCCTTACCATAACGGAAACGGTCAACGGTGAAGTCGGCCTGCAGGGAGTTGCGATTGCTGAACTTATATATGCCGCCCACATTCCAGCGCAGACCCTTATAGCGCATCTCGTAGTCGGTACCGCCAGTAATGTCCTGACGTGTATCGGGGCGGTCGGTTATTTTATATGAATAGTCTAAGCCCGCATTCAGCGCCAGGTGCTGGGTGGGAGCATAGGTGAATTTCTGTCCGATAATATTTGAGCGATAACCAGTAAAGAACGGGGCTATCGTCTGCTGGGTCTCAGTATCTGAGCCCTTGACATATTCCAAGTCTGTGGTCTGATAGCTGTCGGCCTGGTCGTGACTGAACGAGGTGTACGAGCCAAAGCCGTTTGTGTAGATATCGAGGCTGACGGACTCGGTCAGTACGCCGTGTCCGCTGACTTTGCTGTCGCTGGTGATGCTGACCAGATTCTGTGTGGGCTGGTCGGTGATGATATTGATGACACCCGCAATGGCATCGCTGCCATAGAGAGAGGAAGCGGCTCCGTCGAGCACCTCGATACGTTTGACACGACTCATGTTGATGCGGTTCAAATCGACGTTGTTGGAGATGTCGCCAGAGAGTTTCTGTCCGTTAATCAGAATAAGGATGTATTTATTGCCCAGTCCGTTGAGACGGAGGAAGGTTCCCATGGAGTTGGGAGTCATCGAGGCCTGTGGCATCATGCGGGTCAAGGCTCCATCGAAGGTGGTGATGCCTTGTTCGCTGATTTCCTGTGACGAGAGCACACGAACTGGTGTTGCCGTGCTTTTCAGACGCTGGTGATGTCCAGAGCCTGTCACCACTACAGGGTTGAGGTTATAACTGCGACTCACCGATGATGAGTCATTGCGTTCCATCTTATGAATCTGTGCCTGGACATGAATGTTGCCCAAGAATAAAAAAAGGAGGAAGATACTGCCTCCCGGCAGCACCTTCTTCCAAAAACTTATATAATAATACATTGAAATAAACATCGAGACATTACTCTTCAGGATACATGCTATGGTATGCGTCCTCCAAGAACTCAGCATTCTTGGTGTGGTCAATCCATACCTGCAGAATGCCCTCAAGCTCCAGCAGACCCAACGGGTGTTTGTTGGTGACAGGAACGATAGGCTCGTAGTCATTGTTTCCGAAGAACTCGAACCAGCTGTTTTCTCCTTTCTCGGGGTCATTGGGATCCCAGTACTCTTCACCTTCACCTGCCATATCGTTATGAGCGTGGTCACCGGCGATAGACATCAGGGCGTGGAGGAAAATCTTACCGTTGGTGACACCCTTCTGCTGCATACGCTTCATCACATCCTGCTTGAGGTTGCCATCCATATCAACGGTACCCACGAAGTAGTTGCCGCTTTTCTCCTGCAGGGCTTCCTCCAGCTGGGTATAGCGGATGTTAGCCTTGAATGTGTCGAAGACGTCAGGGTTGCCATGACCCATGAAAGCTACAACGCCCTGCTGAGCCTCAGAAGCATAGAGCTTATCCAGCTCGTCGGCAACTCTTGTAACATCCTCCTCGGGGTTGTTCAGCAGAGGCATACCCAGGAATACGGCTTCATCCTCGGCCAGCTTTGCCAGATACTCATCGTCGAGATGGGCTTGGGCCAGGTAACCGTTGTTCATGAACTTCTTCACGCTGGCAACCACAGCAGAGAACTCTTCACCAGGAATAACCTGCAGCGACTGCACATAGATCTTTTCGTACTTGGCAGCACCGATGGCATGCAGCAGATAGCGAGGCTCGTAGTAGTCACGCTTTACGATGTTACCATTGTCGTCAACATTCTCACCAATGCTTGCACGGTTGATGCAGATATCGCTGGAGAAGCAGAAATAGACATCAGCCTCGGGGAAGGCTTTCTCATAGGCAGCCTTGGTCTTGTCGAAAGCCAGGAAGGCATTGTTCCATGTAGAGCCGAAAGCCACCAGCAGCACGGCCACATTTTTCTTTGACGCAGCTTTCTGCGCTGCCACAACAGAGTCATTGAAATGATACTCAGACACGATGTTGTTCACGATGGTGTTAGTAGTCGTGTTGTCATCGTCATCACCGCATGCGGTGAACACAGGAGCTACAAAGGCACATGCCACAGCAGCCAGGATAAAAGACTTAATACTCTTCATTGTTAGTTGTTTGTTTTGTTGATAAATTATGTTTTATTACTCGCTTGCCATAGTTGAACTTGATGCTCAGCGTACCATACACCGTTGTGCCCGACGTGTTGTTGCCGAGATGATAAGGACGCATGGTGCGGTCGATATAGTTGAAGATATTATCCACACCCAGCTCCAGCCGGTATGCCAGCATCTTGTCGCGCTTTCCAATATCATGTGTGGTGTTGATACGCCATATCTGATAACCCTTGCCATTGCCGTTGTTCTCATAGTAGCGGGTGCTGCTGCCACGAGTTGACAGACTGACACCTAAGGCATAATCAGTACCAAACGAATGACTGTACATAGCTGAGGCACTCCATTTGTGATAGGCAGTACCATCAATGATGACAGAGGTCATCCTGTCTGTCTTCTCATCATAGAGATGGGCTTTGGTATCCAGATAACTATAGGCGGCATTCAGCGTCAGATCATTCATCATCCTATAAGACAAGGTGATATCCGCACCACAGGTCCGGGCATCATCCATATTCTTATACATTCGAGCCTGAACCTGACCGCTACCGTCGCCCAGATAAGCTGTGGTGATGCCAGCAGGAATCTCACCGACAGGCACGTTGACCAGCGCAATCATATTGTCGAGTTTGTTGAGATAACCCGTCACAGAGACCGTCAGTTTACGTCCGCGATACTCAACGTTGGCAGAGTAATAATTGCTGGTCTGAGGGTCTAAGTTGGTATTACCGATATTGAAGAAAGTACTGCTGCCCATGACATGCAGATAACGGTAATGTAACTCCTTGACGGTAGGTGTCTTGAAGCCCTGACTCCATCCCAGTCGGAAGCGGAAGTCATCGACAGACAGCATGGCACTGACCTTGGGTGTCAGACGGAAACCGAAGTTCTGGTTTTCCACAAGACGGAGTCCAGCGGTGATGTTCAACCATTTCAGCATGTTGAACTCATCCTGTACATACAGGGCGGCAGTCCTGTCGCTGGCTGTTCCTGTTTCCGTGCGTTCAGGAGCTTTCAGATAGTCATAGCGGTATTCTGCTCCAGCATTCAGGGTGTTTTCATAAGGTAATTGAAAGATGCCCTTCAGCTGTCCCATCAGGCGCTGCTGGTCGCTCTGCAGCTTGCTCTGTCCCGGCTTCATCAGCACCGAGTACCAATCGCCGTTCAGATCGCCATACTCCTCACCCTTCAGCAACACATAATCATAGGTACTCTTGGTGTAGTCGTAGTAATAAGCATGTCTGTTCCAGTCGATGTCGAGGGTGATATGACGCCATTTGCCGCCTACTGATGCCGAAGCATTGTTGTAACGCAGGTCGTAGGTATAGACATCGCAACTGGGATGGGTGCCATTCTGCGGACGACAGATATTCTTCTTGTATAAAGCCCCCTCAGCATATAGCTCCAAGTCCTTCATGGGCTGATAGGTCAAGCGTTCTGCCACCTGCCAGTTCTTGAACCGGTTCACCGTCATGTTCTTACTATCGGTCAGCACCATCGCCTCGGCATACTCTTCTGATGTGTTCTGCCAACCATCGCTACGCTGCATCTGGAAGTTGGTCTGTGAGGTGAACTTTCCGAAAGCAAGTGCCAACGTATTATGCTGACGCAGGTCGTTGTGCGTTCCATAGCGGGTGCTGTTGTCGGCAAAGATGCCTTTCTCATGATGTTTCTTGGTGATAATATTGATGACACCTGCCATCGCATCGCTACCATAAAGGGCACTCTGGGCTCCCTTGACGATTTCTATCTTCTCGATGTTATGAGGGTCGATGAGTCCAAGGTCGTTCTCACCACCCACATCACCATGAATACGTTTGCCGTCGATGAGTATGAGGATATAGTTATTACCCAGGCCGTTCAGCTGCATCTGCGAACCCATATCACCCTCGTTGAAGGCAAACGAGGCGGTGAGGCCTGAGAGAATATCCTCCAGACTCTTACCACCATATTGGCTCAGCATCTTGTTGGTGATGACCTCCGTCTGCACAGGTGCATTCTTCAGCAGGTGGCGGGTGCCGGTACCCGTCACAACTACCTCCTGTAGACTGTCTGAACGCCAGATGTCACTTTGCGCCTCGACAGTCACCACTGTGCATAGAGCCAGCAGTCCTACTGTCAGTCTTTTCTTCGTCATGAGACAATCTTTTCCGCACCGTATCTTCCTGTACGGTCGTACTTTCTTTCTGGAGGGGCTCAGCATAGCTGGAGCAAGTTACGCTCTACCCTCGCTTCTGGCAGGTCTTCTGACTTTCCCCAGTCTGCTTTACCTTCCCGAGTTGTCTCAGTGGCGTTATACAAGCAGACCTCTTAAATGGGGATTACAGCTGCAGGTACAGTTCCGGATTCTCACCGGATTCCCTTACATCATGGCGGCATCAGCCACCAGATTGCCATATTCGGCTGCAAAGATACGAATATTTTGCGAATAAACCAGCATTATCCAAAATATTTTTGTACCTTTGCCCCAATGAAAGCGAGTTTTATGATAGCAGCACCGACCAGCGGCTCTGGCAAAACAACGATTGCCAGAGGGCTGATGGCGTTGTTGACAGCTAAAGGATATCAGGTGCAACCGTTTAAGTGCGGCCCTGATTATATCGACACAAAGTTCCATGAGGCAGTATGTGGCCGACCCAGCATCAACCTCGACACCTTCATGGCTACACCAGACCATGTTCGTGAACTCTTTGCACATTATGGTGCCGATGCTGATGTGTGTATTGTAGAAGGTATGATGGGACTCTTCGACGGTTACGATCGTGATAAAGGCTCCTCGGCTGAGATAGCCCGTGTACTCGATATCCCTGTGGTGCTGGTGGTCGATGCCAAGTCTGCCGCCTATTCGATGGCTCCGCTCCTTTCCGGCTTCGTCCATTTCAGAAAGGATGTGCGCATCGCTGCTATTATATATAATAAGGTGGGAAGCGAGAAGCATTTCATGATGTTGAAAGAGGTGTGCGATGACCTCGGATTAACCTGTTTGGGCTATCTGCCGAAGTCGGCTTCACTGGAACAAGACTCGCGCTACTTGGGTCTCGACTATTCAAAACTGCCTGAGACCAAACAACTGGTGGAACTATTAGAACGCAACATAAGATGGGAGACGCTGCTCGAATTATGATAGCCCGCAATGCGGAGTCGTTCTCCTTCATCTATCAGGAGAATATCGACCGGTTCGAGAATGTAAGATTCTTTGACCCTGAGACTGATGTGCCTTCGTTCGAGGATATTGATTTGCTCTACCTGCCTGGCGGCTATCCCGAGAAACATCTGAAGGCGCTCGTTGACAATGACGCCTGTCGCAAGGCTATCAAGGCATATGCAGAACAAGGTGGTAGGATTCAGGCAGAATGTGGTGGTATGATGTACCTCTGCAAAGAAATCATTACTGACGATGGTGCGTATCCGATGTGTGGCGTACTACCCTATTCCATCACGGCTCGCAAGGCGGACAGAAAACTGTCGCTGGGCTATCGTCAGTTTATGCTTGACGGAAAGAATTATCGGGGCCATGAGTTCCATTATACACAGTTTATGGGTGATTTGCCCGAGAGCATCGTGCAGGTCTATAACGCCAAAGGAGAACCCGTCAGTTCACCTGTGTTTCGATATAAGAATGTATTAGCAAGCTATACGCATCTCTATGAAATCATTGGCTAAACTTCATCCTGTGATGCTGGCCGGTACAGGCAGCGATGTCGGCAAGAGCATTCTTGCGGCAGCACTCTGTCGTATCTTTAAACAGGACGGCTACACACCAGCACCTTTCAAGGCACAGAATATGGCGTTGAACTCATACGCCACACCAGAAGGACTGGAGATTGGTCGGGCTCAGGCCGTACAAGCAGAAGCTGCAGGCATTCCTTGTCATACTGACATGAACCCGCTACTGCTGAAGCCCAACTCTGACCATACATCACAAGTTGTACTGCACGGTAAGCCCATCGGCAACAAGGAGGCATACGACTATTGGAAGAAAGGCCATCATCATTCTCAATTCTCAACTCTCCATTCTCAATTCAGGAAAGAGGTTTGTAATGCCTTTGACCGCTTGTCTGCTAAATACAATCCCATTGTGATGGAAGGTGCCGGTAGCATTTCAGAAATCAACCTTCGTGATACCGATTTGGTGAATCTGCCGATGGCCCGCCACGCAAAGGCTGACGTCATTCTGGTAGGCGACATAGATCGTGGTGGCGTTTTTGCTTCTGTCTATGGCAGCATCATGTTACAGACGCCAGAGGACAGAGCCCTCATCAAGGGTATCATCATCAATAAGTTCCGCGGCGATATGCGTCTCTTCGATGAAGGCCGGAAGATGTTGGAGGATATCTGTGGTGTGCCCGTACTGGGTGTCGTACCTTATTATAAAGATATCTATATTGAGGAAGAGGACAGCGTCAGTCTGGAGCAGAAACGCAAGGAACTGGCTGAGGGAAAGGTGAACATAGCCGTCATACTGTTGCGACATATCTCGAACTTTACCGACTTCGACATGCTGGAGCGCGACCCGCGTGTCAACCTCTTCTACACCAATAATGTGTCAGATATACAAAGGGCTGACATCATTATCCTGCCTGGTACAAAGGCCACTTTGGACGACCTGATGGAACTGCGTCGCAACGGTTGTGCACAAGCTATTCAGCAGGCCCATCGTAACGGCAAAACGGTTATCGGCATCTGTGGCGGCTATCAGATGCTGGGACAGATGGTCAGCGATCCCGACGGCATTGAGGGCAGCATCACGAATCTTCCCGGACTTGGTCTTCTACCTATCCATACAACGATGACACCAGAGAAGACCACCCAACAAGTCTCCTTCCAGTTTGAAGGTCACACTTGTCAAGGTTACGAGATACATCAAGGCATCAGCGATACCAACGAATCCATTCTGCAGACCGACCATTGTATCGGTACCTATATCCATGGTTTCCTCGATAATGCGCCTGTCATCGATTATCTACTGAAAGACAAAGCCGTTGGCGCAGCACCTGTACAGAGCTATGCCGACTTCAAGGAAGAGCAATACGACAAGCTGGCTGAGCATGTGAGGCAACATGTTGATATAGAACGGCTATACCAAATTCTGACAGACCATGATTAAGGGACACGGTGACGACATTTACCAATATGGCGATATTCGCTGCAACTTCAGCAGCAATATATCTCCGTTGATTGACACCAGTCAGCTGTGTCAGCATCTGGCCAGTAGGATTGAAATCATCAATCATTATCCTGAGCCCGATGCAGCCTCGTTGGAAATGCTCATTGCTGAGGAACATCAGATCAGTCCCAAAGAGGTGCTTGTCACCAGCGGCGCAACGGATGCCATCTACTTGATAGCTCAGACGTTACGCAACGAACGCACCTTTGCCGTAAAGCGTCCTACATTCAGCGAATATGCTGATGCTTGCAGGATGTTTGGCTACGAAGAAGCTCCTAAGGGGGGAGCCGTGCGTTGGCTCTGTAATCCCAACAATCCTACGGGTGAAGTCAGGACCATCGATACGATAAAGATACTATCGCGTCGTCATCACTGGCTTGTCATCGACCAGTCATACGAAGACTATACCTGGAAGTCGCTACTATCAGCCCAAGATGCTATTGACATGCAAAACGTCATCGTCATCCATTCTATGACAAAACGCTTTGCTATTCCCGGCTTACGTCTTGGATATATCATAGCCCCGTCTGTCGTCATTGAACGTCTTCGAAGCAATCACCGCCCTTGGGCCGTCAATGCGCTGGCAATAGAAGCAGGCCAATGGCTCCTGACACACAAGAACCCCCATGAGAGGTATATGATGGAAGAATTACTCAACGAGACAAGTAATCTTGCAAGAAGGTTAAGTAGAATCTTTGGCATTCATGTCTATCCCACCGACACTAACTTCATGCTTTGTTCCATCAGCCAGAGTTCTGCGGCAGAGCTGAAGGAATACCTGTTGGCAAATCATGGGTTTCTGATTCGCGATGCCTCGAATTTCGAAGGTCTCAAGGATTGTCATTTCCGTATTGCCACACAACATCCTGACTTTAACGATGAATTGGTGGAGGCTATCTATACGTTTGTATATAAGGTGAAGAGAAATGGATAACTGTTTACTACTGATAATGGCCCTTCTGATTGGTTGGGTGCTCGACCTTATATTAGGTGACCCCTTGTGGCTGCCTCATCCTATTGTGGGTTTCGGCAAGATGATTGCTTTTGGTGAGCACCGTCTGAACAAAGGGAGTCACCGTAAACTGAAAGGAGCTCTCATGGCTATCTGTCTTATTGCCTTTGTCTTTTTGGCAACCTCCTTTCTCCTTTCTTTGAGCTCAGCCTTCAGTCCCTACGCATCATTCATCATTTCTGCCTTGCTGGTTTTCTATTGTCTTGCCGGCACTACATTGATTCGTGAAGTACGAGTCGTCTTTCTGGCTCTTGATCGTTCGCTGGAAGAAGGACGCAAACAGGTGGCTCGTATCGTGGGACGCGACACATCGCAGCTCACAGCACAAGAAGTGCGTACAGCAGCCCTCGAGACGTTGGCCGAGAACCTCAGTGACGGTGTGATAGCTCCATTGTTCTGGTTGGCCATCCTGGGTGTTCCAGGAATGTTAGCCTATAAGATGATAAACACCCTCGACTCGATGATTGGCTATAAGACAGAACGCTATCGTGACTTTGGCTGCTGGGCGGCACATATCGATGACATCGCCAATTACATCCCCGCCCGTCTCACGGCCTTGTTGATGATAATGCCTCACGCAATTGTCAATTGTCAATTGTCGGTTTTCAATTTCGTTCGTAAGAACGGTCGAAACCACGCCTCACCGAATAGCGGCTATCCTGAGGCGGCCCTTGCCGGCATCCTCAACTGCAGATTCGGAGGTCCACATTATTACTTCGGTGAGCTGTTCGATAAGCCCTATATCGGAAAGAACGAAAGGGAACTCACGACAGCTGACATGAAAAAAGCCGTTCGTATTAATAGAACGGCAGAAGTGTTGATGGTGATGTTCACAGCTCTTTGTTTGTGGTTATGCCACTAAGGAGCAAACCGTCAGACAAACAGCTAATTCCGTCAACAGGCAGACGGCACCACAACAGTCACCAGTATAGCCTCGCAGTCGGCGCCATATCAGCAGGCAAAGAAGTCCCATCACCAAGCAAGGCATGATAATTATCATCACCCATGATAATCCCGTGTACCATAGGAACGCCATCATCGGCAGCAATCCCTGAATACAGAGACTGATACCAGACATCCAACCAATAGTCCGATATACCGTCTTGTTCTTGGCAGTCTCTTCCGTTCTGGCATAAGGCATCATGACCACCATCAGACTCGTTATCATCTTACTAAAGGGATTTGCGGCGAGGATAGTCAATGCAGCTACTTCTGGTGACAGCGAAAAGAGTGCAACACCCAAGAGAGACAAGTAAAGAATGAGACTCAACACACCGTATGTACCGATGTGAGAATCCTTCATGATATCGAGGATTCGCTGACGGTCGGAGCCTCCACCGCCAAAGCCATCAAAGAAATCAGCAAGGCCGTCTTCGTGAAGGGCACCTGTAAGAAGCAAGCGTACGATGATGGCTGCGATGACTGCAACAGCATAAGGCATCACCATACTGCCGTAATAGAGAGTAGTTGCCATCGCACCACCCGTGAGCCAACCAGTGAACGGCCACCATTCCACCACAGCGGCGTACGATGACTTAGGTGGCTGATACACACGCCAGAAAGGCAGACGGGTAAAGAAGATGAAGGCTGCCCAGAGGTTGTCGTAGAACTTAGAAGTATTTTGTGATTTCTGCATCTTTGAAGTTATTCATCTCGTTAATCATTCGTACGGCACTGTTGACGATGGGATAGGCACAAAGAGCACCTGTCCCCTCACCCAGTCGTAGTCCCAGGTTCAGCAGCGGTTTGGCTTTCACGATATCCAACATCATTCGGTGTCCGCTCTCGTCGCCGCAATGGGTGAAAATCATATAGTCCTGCGAGGCAGGATAGAGTTGGATGGCAGCCAGTGCACAGGCCGTCATAATAAACCCGTCTATTAATATTATAAGGTGTCGCTCGGCCGCCCGCAGCATTGCTCCGAGGGCCGCTATCATCTCAAAGCCACCGAAATACCGGAGAGAAGATTCGATATCCTGTGGTGAAGATGCTTTCCATTTGGATACAGCTTTCTCCAATACTTCGCGTTTATGCTGGATGCCAGGATTATCGAGTCCTGCACCAGCACCGATACATTCGTTCAGGGGAATATCACCAAACAGATGCATCCAGATGCTCGATGGTGAGGTGTTGCCGATGCCCATCTCTCCAATGCTGAGAATGTTACACCCTTCTGCGATACAGTCGTCAACTAAGTCTACACCTACCTGAATAGCCTGATTGTATTCTTCCTTCGTCATCGCCGGCTCATAAAGGAAGTTCTTCGTGCCTCGTGCTATCTTTCGGTTAATGATGCCTGGCACCTTACTCAGGTCATAATCCACGCCCACATCAACAATACGCAATTTGAAACCGTGCTGACGACAGAACATATTAACGCCACCTCCACCACGAGTGAAATTTATCATCTGTTGCCAAGTCACCTCACGAGGCGACACACTCACACCTTCACGTTCTATACCATGATCACCACCCAGCAGCAGATGACAAGGATGAGTCAACACTGGCGATAGTGTCTGCTGTATCAGACACATCTGCATAGCCAGTTCCTCCAGTCTTCCTAGTGAGCCCTTGGGCTTGTTCAGGTTATCGATTTTTGCCTGAATCTCGTGACGAAGTATTACTTTAGGTGTTTCTATATTAAACTTCATGATATCAATCAATTACCATCAGCCTTTTATCTTCACTCCGATACCACTCACCATGAGTATTACCTCGTCAGCTTTTGAGGCAATGAACTGGTTCATCCATCCTTGCAGGTCGGTGAACTTGCGTTGCAAGGCATTATCGCTCACACCTCCACTGCCTATCTCATTGGTCACAAAGATATAGGTGGCATCGTGGGCCGTAAAACGGTCGAATTCAGCTTTCGCCGTTTCCAACGTCTTATCAACATCAGAATCTTCAAAGAACAGGTTTGTCAACCATAGCGTCACACAGTCTATCACAGCCACACGTCCTGTGAGGTCGTGATTACTGAGGTTTTTCTCTTCCTCAATGTTCGTCCATTGCGGTCCTCTGCGCTCCTGATGCTTGCGCACCCTTTCACGAAACTCGTCATCCCAGATATGAGCCGTAGCCACATAGACAGGCTGTTCTGACAGACTTTGTGCCAATCTCTCCGCTTCCTTGCTTTTACCTGAGCGCTGCCCACCCGTTATCAGAATGATTTTTCTCTTCACTTTCGTATTTTTTCTGATTTATGCCGCAAAGTTACAAATAATTATCAATTATCAATTGCCAATTATCAATTATTTTTATATCTTTGCAGCAGATATGAAGAGAATTATTATTGCAGGCATAGGACCAGGCAGTCGTGAGGATATCACACCTGCCGTTATGGAAGCCGTTAAAGAGGCTGATGTCGTCGTGGGCTATAAGTATTACTTCCAGTTTGTGGAGCAATACCTGAAGCCGGGGTGCGAGTGCGTTGATACTGGTATGAAGAAAGAGCGCGAACGGGCCGAACAGGCATTCGCTTTGGCAGAGCAGGAGAAGACCGTCGTGGTGATTTCTTCTGGCGATGCTGGCATCTATGGTATGGCACCGCTTATCTATGAGATGAAGCAGGCGCACCAATCTGATGTTGAGATTGCGACACATCCCGGTATATCAGCATTCCAAAAGGCAGCCTCGTTGCTGGGGGCACCTATCGGACACGATATGTGTATCATCTCACTTTCTGACCTGATGACACCTTGGGAGGTTATTGAGCGGCGCATCAAGGCTGCAGCAACAGGTGACTTTGTAACTGCCATCTATAATCCCAAATCACATGGGCGCTATTGGCAGTTGTATCGCCTGATAGAGTTGTTCTTACAGGAACGTTCGGCAGAGACACCTGTGGGTTATGTTCGTCAGGCAGGTCGGGAGGATGAGGAAATCAACATCACGACATTGGGTGCATTCAACCCAGAGGACATAGATATGTTTACTGTCATTCTGATTGGCAACTCACAGACATACGTGGCTGAGGGTAAGATGATTACACCGCGCGGCTATTACCGTGAAGAGAAAGAGGATGACGTAAAGCCTGGTCAGCAAATCATGATGGAATCGTTCCGTACCATCGCCAGCGAGCTGAAACGGGACTACCCTCTTGGACATCAATGGGCTTTGCTGCACGCCATCCACACCACCGCCGACTTTGAGATGGAGGATATTCTCTATACTGATGAGAACGCAGTGGAGACTCTATATGGCAAGGTCAAGGACGGCACACTGAAAAACATTATAACCGATGTGACAATGGTAACCAGCGGCATCCGTAAGGGAGCTCTCCAGCGATTAGGTATTGAGGCCAAGTGCTACTTGACTGATCCTCGAGTGGCAGAGATGTCTTCAGAGTTGGGTATTACAAGAACCCAGGCGGGCATCCGTCTTGCTGTCGAGGAATATCCCGATGCGCTCTTTGCCTTTGGCAACGCTCCGACGGCTTTGATGGAACTCTGCGACTTGATTCGAAAAGGAAAAGCCAAGCCTGCCGGCATCATTGCTGCCCCTGTAGGCTTTGTTCACGTGAAAGAGTCGAAACACATGGTGAAGCCCTTCAAGGATATACCAAAGATTATTATTGAGGGACGCAAAGGTGGCAGTAATCTGGCAGCCACGCTCTGCAATGCTATCATGACCTTCGATGATGCCGCTCAATTAAAACCTGGTAGGGATTTATGAAATTTGTTGTAATAGGCATAACCGACAATCCGAACCCTTGGTTCACGCCAGAGGTGCTGGAGATTATCAGGCAGGGAAAGGTTTTCTCTGGTGGCAAACGTCATCATGAGATTGTCGCAAAGTTGCTGCCTGCAAGTGCTCAATGGATTGACATCACCGCTCCCCTCGATGCCGTATTCAATAATTATAAAGAATTCTCAATTCTTAATTCTCAATTCTCAATTATAGTATTTGCTTCCGGCGACCCGCTATTCTTTGGTTTTGCCAATACCATCAAACGAAAGATGCCTGAAGCAGAGATTGTGCTCTATCCGTCGTTTAACTCGCTACAGATATTGGCCCATCGGCTGGTGATGCCGTATCACGATATGCGTATCGTCTCACTGACTGGTCGCCCTTGGCCCGAGTTCGACAGAGCACTCATTGAGAAAGCTGAGAAAATAGGCATCCTTACAGATAAGGAGCATACACCTGCTATCATTGCCCAACGGATGCTTGAATATGGCTATCATTATTACATGATGAGTGTGGGTGAGCACTTGGGTAATCCTACTCTCGAGAAGGTCACAACCTTGACTCTTGAAGAAATAACACAACGTAGCTTCGACAATCCCAACTGCCTGATTCTCCAGAAAACTACACAAAAGGAACCGTCCCTTTTGTGTAATTTTGGGATACCTGATAAGAAGTTCTCACTCCTTGATGGCAGAGAGAAAATGATTACCAAGATGCCCATCCGACTGTTAACGCTGCAAGCACTTGACTTGCCTAATAGAAAGGTTCTTTGGGACATCGGCTTCTGTACGGGCAGCGTCTCTATTGAGGCTCGTTTACAGTTCCCTCACCTACAGATAGAAGCTTTTGAGATTCGCCCGGAATGCGAAGCCATCATCCACGAGAATGCCCGCAGGTTCGGTGCTCCAGGCATCAACATTCACATGGGTGACTTCCTGCAGCAAAACATTAAAGGACTGCCTTGTCCCGATGCGGTCTTCATTGGCGGTCATGGTGGCCAACTGAAGGCAATCATGGAGAAGGTGCTCGAGGTACTTGCTGATGATGGTGTCATCGTCTTCAATAGCGTTGTTGCGCCAAAAGTCACAATGGATAGCAAGAGAGTATGGGATGAAGCCTGCGAGGAACTTGGCTTGCAGCAGGAATCTCCACTTCATATCCAATTGAATGATAATCACCCCATAACTATATTGAAATGCAGAAGATAGCGATTAAGCGAGAGCAATCTCGACCGGAGGTTAAGATAGCCGTCATACAGATTAGTGAGGCAGGCAAGGATATTTCGCAAATCCTTCAGCGTGAACTTGGTGCTAAGATTATTACTCGCACAAAAGTCGGTCAACTGTGGAGTCAATACGACGCTTTTGTCTTTATTGGAGCCATGGGCATCTGTGTCAGAACCATTGCTCCCTACATTAACGATAAGCACGAAGACCCGGCTGTGGTGTGTATCGATTCTTTGGGACAAAACGTTATCTCTGTTCTCTCTGGACATATCGGAGGGGCTAATGAACTGACACGGGACATCGCAGCACTGATTGGCGCTCGCGAGGTAATAACCACCCAAAGCGACAATGCCGGACTCTGGGCACTCGATACTCTCGAGAAACGTTTCGACTGGCCCATAGCCAGCGACATCTATGACATGAACGATTGCATCTATGCCTTCGTTAATCGACAACCTACTGCTCTCCTGCTTGAAGCTCGCGATGAAGGCACCGACTATCTTGAAGCTACAAAGCCTGATCATGTAACCGTCATTAACGATATCAGCGAGGCAGACCCGAGAAAATACAAACTGCTTATCATCGTTTCACCTTTTATCCATGATGTACCAGAGGATATGCTAGTACTCCATTTTGTGCCTATGGTGGGAACTATAGGCTTCGGTTTGGCACATCATCCTGAAGATTATGAATATATCTATGATGAGATTGCCGAGGCTTTTGCATATCGTGGAATACTGCCCTGTGCACACAAGTATTGTACCATCGATGTGAAAGAGGACGAGGAGTTTTGTGCGATGATCAAAGATGAATACGATGAGGAGGTTGTTTTCTTCACGGCTGACGAACTTGCTGCCGTAGATGTGCCCAATCCCAGTGTTACTGTTCAGAAGCATGTAGGTACACCCAGCGTATGTGAGGCAGCAGCAATCCTCGGTTCCAATCATGGCAAGCTGCTTATCCCCAAAGTGAAAGGTAAGAACTGGACAGCAGCCCTTGCTATCGACTATCAGCACTTGCGTGAGACAAAGGGCCACATAGAGATTGTAGGTGCAGGACCTGGCGATCCTGACTTAGTAAGCGTACGAGGTCGTAAGATGTTGGAGCGGGCCGACCTGATTCTCTATGCCGGCTCGTTGGTACCAAAGGCTCTTACCGAATGTCATAAGCCTGGAGCTGTGGTGCGTTCCTCTGCCGATATGGCACTTGACGAGCAATGCCAACTGATGAAGCAGTTCTATGACAAGGGTAAGTTCATCGTCAGACTGCATACCGGCGACCCCTGTATCTTTGGTGCCATACAGGAGCAGATGGCTTTCTTCGATGCCAACAATATGGATTATCACATCACTCCAGGCATATCCTCCTTCTTGGCAGCTGCCGCCGAGTTACAGAGCCAGTTCACAATTCCTGAGCGTTGCCAGACGATTATCCTCACGCGTGGTGAAGGACGAACCCCAATGCCAGAAAAAGAACAGCTGCATCTGTTGGCTCGTAGTCAGAGTACGATGTGCATCTTCCTCTCGGCTGCCATCGTCGATGATGTGCAGCGTGAGCTCCTTCAGGAATATCCTGAAGATACGCCCGTTGCTGCCTGCTATCATCTCACTTGGCCCGACCAGAAAATCTATCGTGGTCAACTCAAAGACCTCGCTAAGATTGTTCACGACAACCACCTCACCCTCACCACCATGCTCGTCGTCGGTGAGTCCATCGACAATCGCCAAGGTCTCTCTGCACTCTACGACAAGCACTTCACCCACCTCTATAGAAAAGGAGAAGCATGATTCTGGTATTTGGAGGAACGACGGAAGGCCGTAAGGCTGTGGAGGTGCTGGAAGAGGCTGGCAGCACCTATTATTATAGTACTAAGACAGGTGAGCAGGACATCACCCTGCATCATGGCATCCGACAGGATGGAGCACTTGATGCAGAGGCGATGCGGACGTTCTGTCAGGAGCATGATATCCGACTGATGGTTGATGCAGCTCATCCATTTGCCTTGCAACTTCATGAGACTATCGGACAGGTGTCTGAAACATTGAATATCCCAACTATCCGCTACGAACGCATCTATCCTCCTCGTGATTCAAGCATTACATGGATTGACGATTACTCCGAACTGTCCTCTTTACTCTCTCCTTATTCCACATTGCTGGCTACGACTGGTGTTCAGAGCATCAGCAAACTGAAGTTATTAGAGACTCACGGTGTTAAGGTATTCTATCGTATTCTTAACCGCGAATCATCTATTGCCTTGGCTCACCAACAAGGAGCTACAGACGAACAACTGTGTTTCTATCCACAGATGATAGAAGCAGATGCTGTGCTGATGAAGGAGAGTGGTGAGTCGGGCGGTTTTTCTGAGAAAGTAGAAGAGGCAAAGGCACGAGGCATGAGAATCATCGCTTTGAAACGACCTCAGACTCTTACGATATTTACCGTCGTCAACGGTCCCTACGGTCTGCGACGTGCGGTTGAAAAGCTGTTGCCGGAGTTCTATCCGCTGCATAGCGGACTGACGACAGGCACCTGTGCGACGGCGGCTGCAGTGGCAGCGACGAGAAGATTGCTCAAAAACGAAATGCCAGAAAAAGTGCCAATAAAGTTGCCTAATGGTGAGACGATACACGTAGCAGTTGCTTATGGCAAGGACTATGCCTCTGTCTTTAAGGACGCTGGCGATGACCCTGACGTGACCGACGGTATAGAAGTAAGAGCACACGTTGAACGAGCCGAACAGTTTGAGATTATTGGTGGTGAAGGAATAGGGCGATTCACGCTTCCCGGCTTCGATTATCCAGTAGGCGAAGCAGCTATCAACAAGGCGCCGCGTGAGATGATGCGCCAGAATATCAAGGAGAATGTGAGGATTACCATTTCTGTTCCCCATGGTGAAGAGATTGCCAAACGTACTTTCAATCCTCGTCTGGGCATCGAGGGTGGCATCTCGATTATCGGTGTCAGCGGCATTGTGAAACCCTTTAGCGAGGAGGCCTTTATTGATAGTATCCGCAAGTGTATGACGGTGGCAAAGGCCTCGGGAGCAGACCGCGTGGTAATCAACAGCGGCGGCAAGAGCGAACGCTTTGTGAAGGCACTTTATCCCACACTGCCCCAACAGGCTTTTGTGGAATACGGTAATTACATCGGTGAGACGCTGAAGATAGCCCACGAACTCGACATTGAGAACATCACCCTCGGCGTGATGCTGGGCAAGGCTGTGAAACTGGCAGAAGGTCATCTTGATACCCACAGCCGCAAAGCCACGATGAACAAGGACTTCATTGCACAGATGCTTTGTGAAGCCCAAATACAATCATCTGATTCCCAGGTTCTTGTCAATCTTCAATCCATCACGCTTGCTCGGGAACTTTGGCAAGCTATTCCACAGGAAAAGATTGAGGACTTTTGTCACGTTGTCTTACAGCATTGTCTGACATATTGCAGTCCGCTAGTGCCAAAGGCCTGCCTTACTCTTCTACTGATCGACGACGACGGAACAATACATAAGCTATAACAGGGGCACCGACAAGGGCGGTCACTGAATTGACTGGCAGCGCACCTTCGAAGCCTGGCATGCGAGCAATCAGGTTGCAAACCAATGCTAATGCGGCTCCGCAAAGGGCTGTAGCAGGCATCAGCAAACGATGGTCGCTGGTACGGAAAATAGCACGAGTCAGATGGGGAACGGCCAGACCGATGAACATGATGGGACCGCAATAAGCTGTGACAATAGCCACTAACACGCCTGACGAGATAATCACCAGCATACGGGCCTGCTTGACGTTGAGTCCTAGGTTAGCAGCATAACGGTCACCCAACAGCAACATATTCATGGGTTTTACCAACAGAAAGGCCAGCGGCAAGAGAATACACATCAATACCACGAAAAGTACCATTTCGTCGCCCGACACTCTTGAGAACGAGCCTAAGCCCCAAACCACGAAGGCCTTCACGTCTTCCTCGGGACTCAGGAACTTCAGCACGCCGATAATGGCATTGGCCAAGTAGCCAATCATCACACCTATTATCAATAAGGTCACATTACCCTTCACCTTCTGCGAAATCCACACTATCAGCAGCATCACAGCCAAGGCACCGATGATGGCTGCTACACTCATGGCTGCATCACCAAGATAGCCCAGGCGACTCAGTGCCACACCACCAATCCTACCCGATAGCAGTACCACAAAGGCCACACCTAAGGCGGAACCGTTGGAAATACCCAGCACCGAGGGACCAGCCAGCGGATTGCGGAATACCGTCTGCATCTGTAGACCGCTGACTGCCAGACCTGCACCGGCTACAATAGCTGTCAGCGCCTGAGGCAGTCGTGACTTCCAGATAATATTGGTCCATATCTCATGACTATCATCGCCCGTTAGTATGCTACAGATATCCGTCACAGGAATCTTGACAGAGCCTATGAGCAGATTGACGATAGTCATGACGCATATCGCAACAATAAGGACGATGAACTTAGATACTTTCATTTTTCGTTTTTTCTACCGTTAATTACTTCAGTAGTTTGTAGTATTTGGGTTCGTATTCAGCCTCTACCAGTTCCGGGTGGAAGATAGCCACAAAGTCCTTCAGCAAAAGGTCAGGCTCTACAGGTGAAATCTCATAATAAGGCGTCTGCTTCATGTTACAGTAGATAACCCTTTTCTCCTTGAACGCCTTAAACAGTTCGTTACGGGGCTCCGAGGCCTTCAAAGCCTCATACGAGAACTCACCGGGATAGCTGTTCAGAATGCGCCAGTAGTCGGCATTAGCTGCCAGCGAATACATCTTCTCGAACTCCAGATCCTCGCCAGCCGTCTCCTCGTCGTTGATGATGTATTCAGCTCCCGCGTCGCGAAAAATCTGTGCCAGATAGTTTTTTCCACCCACAGCGTGCCAGTTGCCATAGTGCATCTCACCACTGAGCACCGTGGGACGGTCTTCAGGCTTGATATTTGAGGTATGAGATTTGAGGTTCAGATAGCGGCTCTCAATACCTGAGAACACTTCATTTGCTTCTTTCTCCTTACCAATGAACATGCCCACGAACTTAATCCATTCAGCCTGTCCTAAGGGGTCGAGCTCCTGATAACCCAAATGGGGCACAAGCGTAATATCAGTTTCCTTGATGGCATCGTAGCCACCACGCTTTGAAGGCGAGATAAAGATGACGTCGGGATTGGCTGCCAGCACCATCTCTGTATCGAAGTTGCCTTCCATACCTATCTTCACAATGCGACCGTCCTTCACTCGCTGGAGGATATCCTCATTAAAGAGGTTCTTCGTTCCCGTCAGACCTTTCACCACGTCATGGGCATTGAGGATGGTGAAGTTCGACAGCTGGAGCGACGTCATGCAGATCGTGTTCTTAATAGGCACCTTCACCTTCGTATAACTGTCAGGCACGGTAATATCATCATCATTCACCAGCGCAAAATGAAAACCACCGTCAACATCCACCAGTCGCACACCGGCACTGTCTCTCACCTCATAGCCCGTCGCATACTTGGGACTCATCACCGAGTCTGCATCTATCATACTGCCAACAGCCTTGCTTCCACTGTTGCCGCACGATAAGAATAAGCATAGGAGCAAGCCTGTCATGAAGAATGCAAATATCTTTTTCATCTTTTCTCTATTCATACTGCAAAGGTAATATAAATTCTCGAAACTATCAAATTTACGGAGTCGAATTTTTATTTAATTTGACAGTGATATGCGTTTGTCATTTTGTGACTTTGTAACTTTGCAATAATAAGGAGGTTCGGATTATATGGACTTTAAATTTATTATATATAATTATTACAAACAGCATTGACAGAATCTTCAGGAGGGGTTTAATGTTACAAAGTGACTTTGTGCAATGTGGCGATTTAGTATCCAAAAGATAGAATAGTTCAATCCTCATGATTGGATAGTTCAATCTATGGGATAGAATTGTCCTCGTGAAAATGGTGTGAATTGGTGATAAAAATCGGGGAAATTTGAAGGGGAAATTTGGAGTGATACGAAAAATGTTGTAACTTTGCAGCATAAATGAAATAATGCAGGTTGAGTCACAGAACATAATAGGATAATATGGAAAAAAGAACGACACCAGAGCGTATCACGGAGCTGCTGGCCAACGAGATATTTGTGTTCGGCAGTAATCTGAGGGGAATGCATGGCGGTGGAGCGGCATTGATAGCCTACCGCAAGTTCGGGGCCATCATGGGTCAGGGCGTAGGACTGCAAGGACAGAGCTATGCCATACCAACAATGCAAGGCGGCGTGGAGACCATCCGTCCGTATGTGGACGAGTTCATTGTCTTCGCACAAGAGCACCCCACCCTCACCTTTCTTGTCACCCGCATTGGTTGTGGCATAGCCGGATTCACGGATGAAGAGATTGCTCCGTTGTTTGAGAAAGCACACGACGTGGAGAATATCGTGCTGCCTGCTGGATGGTGATAATAATGACTAATATATAACAGATTATAATTTTAATATGAGATACGGAATTATCGGCACTGGTGCCATTGGAGGATATTATGGAGCCAAACTGGCTCATGCAGGACAGGATGTACATTTCCTGCTGCGCAGCGACTATGAATATGTGAAACAGCACGGCCTGCAGGTAGATTCTTGCGACGGCTCATTCCATCTGGCTGATGTCAATGCCTATCACCGGACGGAAGATATGCCTGCATGTGATGTGGTGCTCGTAGGCCTGAAGTCTGTCAATAACAACAAACTGCAGTCGTTGCTGCCTCCATTGCTCCATGATCATACGCTGGTGGTGCTCATTCAGAACGGCATTGGTGTTGAGGAGGATGTGCAGAAGATGTTCCCCAACGTACAACTAGCTGCTGGACTGGCTTTTATCTGTTCTGCCAAGACCAAGCCCGGCCTTGTCAGTCACCAGTGTTATGGCAGCATCAATTTGGCTAACTACTCATGCAAGGACGAAGCGCAGATGCAGGCTGTCGTTGATGAGTTCCGTCAGGCTGGCATAGAGACGGGATTTGTGGAATATCATGAGGCTCGATGGAAAAAGGCTGTATGGAACATGCCGTTCAATGGTATGACTGTAGCGCTGCACACGCAGACAGATCTGTTGCTGAAGAATAAGTCTACAAGACAACTGATTCGCGAGCAGATGATGGAGGTTGTCAATACTGCCCAGCACTTAGGTGTGAAGAACGTTGATGCCTCGTTTGTAGACAAGATGATAGAGACCACCGATGCGATGACTCCCTATTCACCGTCTATGCGACTGGACTATGACTTCCACCGTCCCATGGAGATATACTATCTCTATACCCGTCCCTTAGAGATTGCCCGCGAGGCTGGCTGTCCTATGCCGAAACTGGAGATGCTGGAGGCGGAGCTACGGTTTCTTGAGGCTTAGCATTCAGGCTAAGCCTTAAAACACAAAAAAATAGCGAGCAAAAGTAAAACTTTGCTCGCTATTTCTTGCATTTTGTGATTCCGGCGGGATTCAAACCCACAACCTTCTGATCCGTAGTCAGATGCTCTATTCAGTTGAGCTACGGAACCATCGTTCCTTGTTTGCGGGTGCAAAGGTACGCACTTTTTCTGAAACAACCAAACTTTTCAGCAAGTTTTTTCAAAAAAAAGTGCGTTTTTACCTTTGTTCTATTGTTTTTCGAACTTCGAACCAGTCTGTTTGATGAGTTCGCGTGCGAATTTATCAGAGTAACCGGGACGCTTAACGGTGGCTCCAAGTCCATATTTTGAACGGAGGAAACGTCCGTTCTCGTCGGGCTTGACTGCCATATCGTTGTACTTCACGATGAGATAGGTGGCCAACTGCTTCCAACGGGCCAGCATCTGGTCGGCCTTTTCAGAGGTATAGTCGGTGAGGAACTTAACACGTGCTGCTTCATCAAGCAGAAGAGCACGGTCCTCCACCTCTTTCTGAGCACGGAAGTAAGAGTTGTCGAGAGAGTCACGCACCTGCTCAAGACTGGGGAAGAGCATTGAGTAGCGCGGATAGACCATGTTGCTGACCCAGTTCTGCACCCAGAAGGCGTTGTCCATAGAGAAGGTGACATCGTCGGCACCAGGAGTATTATAAGGACGTGGTGACTCTGTGGCGCAGCAATAGACAGGTGTGAAGGGCACCATGTTGCCATCGTCGTTGGCAAACCAGAAGCAACCACCTACCTGACGGGGTAGCCAGGAGCGCATCTGCGACACATAGACAAAGCCGGCCTGCTGGGTAGAAACGGGACGCTCGTTGAAGTATTCCTTGCCATCGACCTTAAAATAAAGAGGTGTGGGACGATAAGGCATCTCCCAGATACCACCACCCATATCCTGATCGAGCGAGAAGGGGGTATTCTCAAAGTGGTCGCGCATGGCTGTTTCCACATCCTTTAACGTAAGCAGTTTGTTGGGCTTCACCCACAGCGGCATAGGCTCGGCATGAGCATCCTTACCCTCAGCCCATGGGATGTAACGGTCCATACCATCGGCATAGCGATTGAAGAACTGCCAGACACGGGCATCGCAGATACGACGACCCGAGAAGTCGGGAGCAGCATAGGCGGCATTATAAGAGAAGTCCTCGTCCTTGCCAGAGAACCAACCCATGAGGCGGGCGTAAGACACCACATTCTTAGAGAAGAGCACGTCGCCAGACTTGTCCTTCATATTAAAGGTAGTGATGCGG
>Ga0310690_10001493_pt1 | contig 41359 bp, 32 predicted proteins | sample AusTroGonzalo_MG_2_FD_207661 | JGI IMG/M metagenome (GOLD analysis project Ga0310690, IMG submission 207661) | Bovine rumen microbial communities from tropical cattle in Woodstock, Queensland, Australia - Gonzalo_04 (v2) (version 2) | ecosystem: Host-associated > Mammals > Digestive system >... | reverse complement strand
TGATGGCATAAGTGCCCACGGCTTCGCCTTCCGCACGGGCGAGCTCGCAGGTAATGACACTTTCGGCATCCGCATCAATCAGGTCAGCGCTGACAGTAAACGACTCGGGATCATCCTCTCCGTAAATCTTACTATCGTCATCGGCCGTGATGGTCAGGTTCTTCTTATTGATGGTGAGCGTGCCGTCGGCAAAAGAAATGTTGTAGTTGTCCTTTACGTCGGTCTCACCATTCATGATAGAAATGACAGCGGTGGGGGTGATGTCATAATCGTCCACGTCCTCGCCTTCCTCACGCTCGACGGCGCAAGTGATGACACTTTCGGCATCCGCTTCGACCAGGTCGTCAGAACTGAAAGTATACGTGGGTTCTTCTTCTCCGTAAGTCTTTGTCTTGTCGTCGGCCGTGATGGTCAGATCCTTCTTGGTAATCGTGAATGGTCTGGTTACAGAATTTTCCGAGAAATAATACGATTTATTACTCTGGCCAGGGTCTGCCATGGTAGTTCCTGATCCCTTGCCAGTAATAGTTATAGTAGCGAGGCCGGCATTGATGTTATTTGTGTAAACAATGTTTACTAAGTCGTTTACTATTTGCAAACCACCCTTCTTAAAATTGTATTTAACAGTTACAGTAGGTTCAAGTGCTACACCACAATATTCAATTTCCCCATATTCAACAGAGATTTGAATATCTTCGTTACTATCACTAAATTCTACCTCATCTGCTGCCCATGCCATGGAGGTAGCTAACATTGCGAGTAGCGTCATTGCTGTCCTCGCCAAAAAGAGTCTTGTTTTTCTCATAATGTTTAAGTTTTAAGGGTTTTTAATTAACTAATTATGTTGAAAATATAATTACGAATAGAACTGTTATTAGATAGCTAAACCATTCCTTACTACTTAAAGATATCTATTTTGCTGAATGACAGAAAGATACCAATAATCAACAATCCTTTTTCCTAAGTTTAGCATGCAAAGATACGACGATTTATAATACTGCACAAATTTTTTTTTGGAAAAAAGCGTCTTTTCGATTTGTTTTTTCTTTTTATAATGCGCTGTTTGGTTTTAACCACAGAGGCTTTATCCTTCGTTGCTGGGCTTGATGACGAAGAGCTTGTCGGAGGGGCGGATCTTGCAGGGGACCTTGAAAGAGACGGCCGTGCCTTGCGGGACGACATCGACGGGCTGGAGGTCCACACGCAGCTCGTCGGGGGTGACATAGACGGCGCCTGTGGTGGGGCCTGTGATGAGGAGCTTGTCGCCCAGCCGGAGGGGGGTGGCCTCGATGAAGAACTCCGCTACGCCCAGCCGGCTGTAGTGCTTCACGCCGTGCCCGGCATAGACTTTGCGCTCGGTGGCGTTGGAGCCGTAGTGGGGGTTCCACTCGCCCAGGCGCTGTCCCAGGTAGTAGCCGTTCCAGAATCCTCGGTTGAAGACGGTAGCGAGACGGGCGTCCCACGCATCCTTTTTTTCATCGGTGAAGTTGCCCTCGACGACGCTGCGGATGGCCTCTTTGTAGCATTCCACGACGGTACGCACATACTCCGGCCCTCGCGCGCGCCCTTCTATTTTAAACACGCGTACGCCCGCGCGCATCATCTCGTCGATGAAGCGGATGGTCTTGAGGTCCTTGGGCGACATGACGTATTTGTTGTCCACCTCCAGCTCAATCTCGCTCTCCTTGTCGTGGAGGATGTAGGTGGGGGCGTCGTCGGGTATCATCTCGCCCCCGCTGTCGGTACGGCGGAAGACGTCGAAGCCCCTGCGGCACACCTGCATGCAGGCGCCTCGGTTGGCGCTGTTGCCCAGCTCGTGGAGGCTGAGGTAGCACTTGCCGCTCACAGCCATGCAGAGGGCTCCGTGACAGAACATCTCGATGCGCACGAGGTTGCCCTGCGGGCCTCGAATCTGCTCGCGCTGGATGACGTCGTAGATGGCGCGCACCTGGGGGAGGTTGAGTTCGCGTGCCAGCACCACCACGTCGGCAAAGTGGGCGTAGAAGCGGAGGGCCTCGGCGTTGCTGATGTTGAGCTGCGTGCTGAGGTGCACTTCCTGCCCGACGGCGTTGCAGTAGCTCATCACAGCCACATCGCTGGCGATGACTGCCGAGATGCCCGCCTCGCGGGCAGCATCGACGATCTGGCGCATAAGCGCCATGTCGTCGTCGTAGAGGATGGTGTTGACGGTGAGGTAGCTCTTGATGCCGTGTGCAGCAGTAGTGGAGGCTATCTCGCGGAGGTCGCCGAGGGTGAAGGTGCTGGCAGAGCGGGCACGCATGTTCAGGTGGCCTATGCCGAAGTAGATGCTGTCGGCACCAGCCTGAATGGCAGCCGCCAACGACTCGCGCGAGCCTACGGGGGCCATGATTTCAAAGTCACGAATGTCGTAGTTCACGCGACAAAGATAGGAAGAAAAATGAAGAATGAAAAATGAAAAATGAAAAATAGATACAATAAAGATGAAGAGAGCAAAAAGGGGTGACGCAATAACATTAATCGCTGGGAAAGTCCCAGCAGGTGGGAAAAAAGTCCCACCATGGGGGAAGAAAGTCCCATCTGATGGGATTTTGGAGGAAGCAGCTGCTGTCAGGGCAGTCGTTAAGGCAGCCCAAAGGGATGACGGCGAGATTTTGCGGAAACAAGCCGTGTGAAAAAAGTTTATTTTATCCTTCATTTCCTTCAATCCTTCAAACTTGTTGAATATTAGGGGTGAAGGCGTGAAGGATTGTGAAGGAATATGAAGGATTTTTATAAAAAACGAAGAAATACAAATGAAAAATGAAGGATGAAAGGTGAAAAAGTAAATAGCCCCAGTCATCGGTTGGCTGCATACAAGACAATCTATTTTTCTTGCTTCATTTTCATTTTTCATTATTATTTTCTACCTTTAATCCCCCTGCGGGGGCTTTTAGATAGGGGTCGCCTCGGATAATTGCAAAGAAATTTGACTATCGTCTAATTATGTCGCGACTCAACAAAGAAAACGCAAGCATTATTTTGTTTTCGCTGCTCCAAAATTTGCATTATCGCTCGGCTCACCCTATCTTTGCAGTCGGATATGAAGATTGGAACCATTGACTTGGGTGAGCGGCCTGTGATGCTGGCTCCGATGGAGGACGTCACCGATGCGGCGTTCAGGCTGATGTGCAAGCGTTTTGGTGCCGACATGGTCTATACGGAGTTTGTGTCGGCCGATGCGCTCATCCGTGGGGTGAACCGCTCGGTGCAGAAGCTGCAGGTGAGCGATGAGGAGCGCCCCGTTGCCATACAGATTTACGGGCGCGACATCCCTTCGATGGTGGAGGCTGCCAAACTGGCTGAGGCGGCAGGGCCCGACATCCTCGACATCAACTACGGCTGCCCCGTGAAGCGCGTGGCAGGCAAGGGCGGAGGGGCAGGGATGCTGCAGAACATCCCCCTCATGCTGGAGATGACGCGCGCCATCGTGGATGCCGTCCATATCCCCGTTACCGTGAAGACGCGTCTCGGCTGGGACCACGAGCACAAGATTATCGTCGAGCTGGCAGAGCAGCTGCAGGACTGCGGCATCGCAGCCCTCACCATTCACGGGCGCACCCGTAGCCAGATGTACATGGGTGAGGCTGACTGGACCCTGATTGGGAAGGTGAAGGAGAACCCCCGCATGCACATCCCCATCATTGGTAATGGCGACATCACCACCCCTGAGCGGGCGCTGGAGTGCTTTGAGCGCTACGGTGTGGATGGCATCATGATAGGGCGCGCCTCCTTCGGCTGCCCCTGGATATTCTGGGAAGTGAAGGAATATATAAGGTCAACGAGTCAACAGGTCAACGAGTCAACGAGTGGCGATGAGGCCTGCATACCGCGTGTTGACTTGTTGACTCGTGGACTTGTTGACTCTGCGAAGCTGGACATCCTGCGGCAGCAGGTGCGGGAGAGCGTGGAACGCTCGGGAGAGTATGGGGGGATACTCCATATTCGGCGTCATCTGGCAGCTACGCCGCTGTTTAAGGGGATTCCGAATTTCCGTCCTACGCGCATCCGCATGCTTCGCGCCGAAAAGACGGATGAACTCTTCGCCATATTTGATGAGATTGAACAGAACTTCTTTACCCCCAATTCCGAATCTTTTTTTCTTAACTCTTAACTCTTAATTCTTAACTAAATAATTATTAATTCTTAATTTTATAATTACATGAAACTTCTAGAAGGAAAGGTTGCCCTTATTACGGGTGCAGCACGAGGAATCGGAAAGGCTCTTGCCTTGCGTTTTGCAGAGGAAGGCGCCGACATCGCCATTACCGATTTGGAATACAACGACGTCATGGCAGAAACTGTCAGCCAGATTGCGGCTTTCGGGACGCGCGTCAAGGGTTATGCCTCCGATGCCTCCAGTTTTGAGGCGACGGAAGCCGTTGTGGCTGAGATTGTAAAGGACTTCGGACGCATTGACGTCCTCGTCAACAACGCCGGCATTACCAAGGACGGCCTGATGATGCGCATGACAGAGGCTCAGTGGGACAAGGTGCTCACCGTGAACCTTAAGAGCACGTTCAACTTCATCCATGCCATTACACCCGTGATGATGCGTCAGCGTTCGGGCAGCATCATCTCAATGAGCAGCGTGGTGGGTGTGCATGGCAACGCGGGACAATGTAACTACGCAGCCTCGAAAGCGGGCATGATAGGCCTCACGAAGAGCATCGCGCAGGAGATAGGCAGTCGTGGCATCCGTGCTAATATCATTGCCCCGGGCTTCATCCTTACCGATATGACGCTCCAACTTCCTGAGGAAGTGCGCGCCGAGTGGGCCAAGAAGATTCCCCTCCGTCGTGGCGGTACCCCCGAGGAGATTGCCTCCGTGGCCCTCTTCCTTGCCTCCGACCTCAGCAGCTACGTCAGCGGGCAGGTGATTCAGGTGGACGGCGGCATGGGGATGTAGGACATCCTTGCTTCAGTCAGGTCGCGACTCAGAAATAAAAAAAAGCAAGATTTTTTTTGTATTTCGTTCGACTTGCACTACCTTTGCCGGCGAAAAGGAAATGAGGAGAGATTTGAGCTGCTTGCAACCTCAGTAAAAAATGCTAAAAACGGCAGCCGGCACACGTGCCGCTGGCCTGCATCAGCCTACTGATATTTCCCCCGTTTCTTTTCAGATAACGATGGTTAAACCCTTTAATTAAAAAAGGAATGGGATATTTGTTTACATCTGAATCGGTGTCGGAGGGACACCCAGATAAAGTGGCGGACCAAATTTCGGACGCCATATTGGACGAACTGCTCGCCTACGACCCGAACTCGAAAGTGGCTGTTGAGACGCTGGTGACGACAGGGCAGGTGGTGATTGCGGGTGAGGTGAAGTCGGAGGCCTATGTTGATTTGCAGGACGTCGCGCGACGTACCATTAAGCGGATTGGCTACACAAAGAGCGACTATATGTTCGACGGCGATTCGTGCGGCGTGCTGAGCGCTATCCACGAACAGAGCCCCGACATCAACCGAGGCGTGGACCGCGCCAATCCTCTTGAGCAAGGAGCCGGAGATCAGGGTATGATGTTCGGCTATGCCACGAAGGAGACGGCTGACTACATGCCGCTGCCGCTTTGGCTGGCTCACCTCATCGTGAAGACGTTGGCTGACATCCGACGCGAAAAAACAGAGATGACTTATCTGCACAATGGATGCGAGAGAACGTGGCTGCGTCCCGATGCCAAGAGCCAGGTAACCGTTGAGTATGCCGACGACGGCACGCCCTTGCGCATAGATACCATCGTTGTCAGTACTCAGCACGACGAATTCGTTCAGTATTACGAAACGCCGGAAGGTACGCAGGAAGCTGCCGACGCTGCCATGCTGGCTACTATCCGGCGTGAGGTGGAGGAGACGCTGCTTCCTCGTGTGAAGGCGCAGATTTCCGACCCTCGCACAGCGGCTCTTTTTGATTCGCACTTTACGCTTCATGTGAACCCGACGGGTAAGTTTGTTATCGGAGGTCCGCATGGTGACACCGGGTTGACGGGACGTAAGATTATCGTCGACACCTACGGAGGCAAAGGTGCTCATGGTGGCGGTGCCTTCAGCGGTAAGGATCCCAGTAAGGTTGACCGCAGCGCAGCCTATGCTGCTCGTCATATCGCCAAGAACATGGTAGCTGCGGGGGTGGCTGATGAAATGCTTGTGCAGATATCCTATGCTATCGGTGTGGCAAAGCCCGTCAGCATCTTTGTGAATACTTATGGACGCAGCCATGTAAGTTTGTCGGACGGTGAAATTGCCAAACGCATTTCTGACCTTTTCGACCTTCGTCCCCACGCCATTGAGGAACGGCTGAAACTCCGTGCCCCCATCTACACCGAGACAGCTGCTTACGGCCATGTGGGGCGTCAGCCGCAGGTGATTCATAAGCATTTCCATAACGCTTATAATGGAACGCGTGACGTGGACGTTGAACTTTTTACTTGGGAGAAGCTGGATTGTGTAGAATCGATACGGAATAATTTTTCTTCCTTTTTCATTGGAGAGTAAAAATTTATGCTTATTTTTGCAGGCGAAAAAAGAAAACTCATGAGAAATACGAAGATAGTGGCGCTATGGCTGATGCTTTGCCTGCCGATGCTGGCAGAAGCCCAAAAGGTAGTTGATGTCCATGGCAAAGGTACCTACGTCGTAGGCGAGAACGACAATATCACCCTAACGGAGGCCAAGCTGCGATGCCTGGAATGGGCGAAGACGGATGCTATTGAAAAGGCCTTCGGTAAAAGCATTACGTCGAATATCATTGATACGAATGTTTCGTCTTCCGGCGCAGAGGGAACGGTGGAAAGCTCGTTTTTCTGGATGAACACGGAGGCTATGTCGCGCGGTGATTGGTTGGGCGACACCCGTGATCCGGAAATCACCGTGGAATACATCAAAGGCGAGTTGTTCTTTACTGCTGAAGTGTGGGGAAAAGCTCGTGAGGTTGTGCAGGCAAAGACCAATTTGAGATGGAACATCCTGAAAGATGTGGACGGGAAACAGGTAGAATCCTCTGAGTTCGCTTCCGGTGATCGAATGTATGTCTCTTTCCGTTCTCCTTCGAATGGCTATGTCGCTGCTTACCTTATTCAGAGCAATAGCAGCGAGGCTACCTGCCTGCTGCCCTACAAGAACGATACTACTGGCCGCTTTGAAGTGAAGGGAGGCAAGAGTTACACCTTCTTCGACAAGATGAGCACTCCCCCCGCTCCCTACCATATCAACCTGACAACTGAGCAGGCCTTCGAGATGGACGGCATTGTTATCATCTACTCACCTAATCCCTTCTCGAAAACCATTGACAGTGCGGGTGATGCCCGTCACCTGAACACCCTCGGTGCCCGCGAATTCCGCAACTGGCTCAGAAAAAGCCAGCAAGCCGACCGTGAGATGGTGGTGGAAACAAAATGGGTGAAAATCATCAATAAAGACGCAGAAGAATAAATACCAATAACGATATGAAAAAAAGACTCTTGCTATTTGCCACATGCTTGTCGGTGCTAACAGCATTTGCTCAAGTGGAGAACGAAAACAATCGATGGACGAACATCGATTTTAAGGAAGACTCAACAGAAATAGTTACCATTGACGACATTATCAAGGAACAACAGGAAGTGACCTCGCGTAATACCCGTGAGATGCACTACGCCAGTGTGTGGGGACGGCGCGGATTTTTCAACATCGCCTACAACAAAGAGGCTACCCTCATGCCTTGGTCTCCCGTTGAAACAGGCTATCAGCCAATAGCTAAAGGACTTTTCAATGGTGTCAAGGCGGACTGGAGCTTTGCCCTTCAGAGAGGAAGGAACTATCCGCTTCACAAGAAACCCATTGCCAATACGGTGCAAATCTGCCTTGATTACACGGGCCTCGACCTTAGTGCTAGTCACTATTTCTCCGCGGCTGGACAGTATCTCTATGACAGCAGTCAGAAGTTCGATGTGTTAACGGACGGGAAGACGAAGAGTTACTACTACACACCCTGGAACCTTGAAAAGTATGAGGCCACCTATGGTATGTCCCTTGGTCCTTCGATTACCATAGCCCCATTCAACTACGTTAACTTCGATGGCATCCACTACATGAAGATAAACGTCTATTACCACGTGGGCTATCAGGCCTCCGTGCTTTACATGGTCAACAATAAGAGCAAGGATGCTAATCAGCTTGTAAGTTCAGACTCTAACAACATGGCTGAAAACCTGAAACTCCTTTGGGGACATGGCCTATACAAAGCGTATGGTGCCAGCATGTCGTGGAAATCTATCGGTGTCGGCTTTGAAAAACGCACAGGTGATACCAAATACCAGCCACTTAACACGGCCGATTTCGGCAAAAAAACGAACGGTTTTAAAAGTAATTTCACCCGTTTCTATATCCAGTTCAGAATGTAAAAATACCTAGTATATGAAAAAGCATATTGTTTTCCTCCTTCTTGCCCTCCTCTGTCTGCCTTCAGGTTGGGCAAAGACCTCCGTCTACAAAACCGAGGGCACTTGCGGCCCAGATGTAAAGTGGGTCTTTGACGGCCTTACTCTCACTATCGCCAATGCTAGTAAGGAAGGCGCCTACGTTTCCATTCCCGATTACGACATGAAGCACAACATTGCTCCATGGACGAAGAAGAAACTTGATGTGAAGAAAGTACAAATCGGTTCTGGCGTGGTTCGTATTGGCTCATGTGCTTTTGCCGAGCTCGAGAATTTGCAGGAAGTCGTCTTCCTTGGACGCGACGTCACCCAGATTGGATGGGGAGCCTTCCTTGGCTGTACCCACCTGCGCAACATCTCCTTGCCCATTAGCCTGCGCAGTATTGAGACCATTGCCTTCGCACGTTGTTCTTCACTTAACAGCGTTAAGATTCCCGATCAGTGTCGCGTTGCTGACCAAGCTTTCGTTTCCTGCACCAACTTACAGAGCGTCGAGCTTAGCCCCACAGCCATTCTCGGTCATCATGTCTTTGCCAATGAAGTGAAATTAGGTAATAGTATACGTCATGCTCTCTATAACGGCGAAGTGCGTCGTCTGCCTTCGTACATCAATGCCGGTAATGCCGCTGAGTACGGTTTTGCTCCCTCGGTTATTGAGAAACTCACAGCAGGCCGTGTTCTTGATATCGACTACGATTACATGACCTCAGGCGTTGATTCCATCATTCCACAGGGATACTATGCCCGCAACAACACCTATGCCCTTGTTATTGGTAACCAGAATTACCGCTTTGTCTCCGACGTTCCTTATGCTATTCACGATGCCCGCGTCTTTGCTGAGTATTGTCAGAAAACTCTTGGCATCCCCGCACAGAACATTCACCTCACGGAGGATGCTACTAAGCAGATGATTCTGGAGGAAGAGCTTGAAGACTGGGTGCAGCGTATCCCCGACCGTGAGCGAAAGAACCTCATTGTCTATTATGCCGGTCATGGTGTGCCCGATGTGAAGAATAAGAATAAAGCTTATATTCTTCCTACCGATGTGCGTGGTACCAGCCCCCAGCGTGGTATCGCCCTTGATGCTTTCTATGCCAAATTGGGCGAGCTCGCTTTCCATCAGACTAGCGTCTTCCTCGATGCCTGTTTCAGTGGTATTAACCGTGAAAATGAGGGCGTTACCGACGGCCTGCGTGGTGTGGAAATTGAGGCAGAGGAAGCCGAACTTGGCGGGGGTTCCGTCGTAGTATTCTCGGCAGCCCAGGGTAACGAAACTGCTCAGGGCTATCCTGAACAGGGGCATGGCCTCTTTACCTACTATCTGCTGAAGGAGATGCAGGAGACGGGTGGCATGATTAACTTCGGTCTGCTTTCTGACCGTTTGCAGCGCAACGTCTCAACCATTGCTCCTCAGTTGAAGATGCGCAAGTCGCAGACTCCTGCTACCACAGCTACTCAGCAGGCCGCTGAGACTTGGCGTGAGATGCAGTTCTGATTGCGTTTATGCACAATATCGTCTATCTCGGTTTAGGCAGCAACGAAGGAAATCGCGAAGAACTTCTTGAACAGGCCATAACCCTGTTAGTTGAAAAGACTGGAAACCTCATGTGCCGTTCGTCTATCATAGAGAGCGAGCCGTGGGGTTTCGTCTCTTCGCACAGATTCCTGAATTTGGTTATTGCCCTTGAGACCTCGCTATCCCCAACTCGTTTGCTGGATGTCACCCAACGCATCGAGCGCCAGCTTGGCCGCAAGCACAAGAGTTCCGTAAAGTTAGATTATCAGGACCGCCCCATTGATATAGATATTCTCCTTTACGGCAGTCGCATTATACACACTACTCGTCTCACCGTGCCCCATCCGCTGATGTTGCAGCGGGAGTTTGTCTGGCGTCCTCTCCTTGAGATAGCCCCGAACATACTTTGGCCGCTCACAGGTCAACCTCTGCGCGACGTAATTGAAAAGTGACAGACTATTATTAAGCAGAAGACGGCTTACTTGCTATTTAGGTAATCTAGTGCGGCGCTGACGCTTTCGTTGGTGGTGTTGATGATTTCGAAATAGTTGCTCTGCTCCCAAAGGTCCCTAGCGATGAGGGCCTTGAGTTGAGTGCGTAGCAGAGGTAGCGAAGCCTTATAGGCTTCTTCGTCGAATTTCACCTTGGCTTCTTCTGCCTTACGGAGCACAACGTCAAGCATGTCGTCCGTCACCTCGAACTGCTTATTAAATTTGGCAAACGTGGGGTATTGTTTCTCCCATTGCTTGCGGAAGTTATCAATAAAATATAGATTAGCCTGATTGATGACTCCTTTGGCTACAAGCTCGCGGTGATACTTGGTGTAGCTGACTGTGTCGATGGGGACGAAACGGTCCGGCATAATGCCTCCACCTCCATAGACGGTGCGTCCCAGCACTTTCGTAGCGTATTTGAGCGAGTCGGGGAAGTGGATGCTATCAGCATTGGACATCTCGCCATTATTGAAACGGTTAAGGAGGTCTTTCTTGTAATCGGTGCCTTCGCCGTAGGGCTTCTGTACACAGCGTCCGCTGGGGGTATAGTAGTGAGCTACAGTGAGGCGAATCATGGAGCCGTCAGGGAAGGGGATGGGACGCTGCACCAATCCCTTGCCGAACGAGCGGCGTCCGACAACGTAGCCTCTGTCCCAATCTTGTATGGCACCGGTGACAATCTCGGAAGCCGAAGCAGAATAATCGTTGATGAGTACCACCAGACGCCCTTTGCGGAAACGCCCGCCACCTGCGGCTGTAAACTCCTGACGCGGTACCCGGCGCCCTTCGGTATAGACGATGAGCTGTCCTTCTTCCAGGAACTCGTTCGCAATGTCAACGGCTGCCTGCAAGTAGCCGCCCCCATTGTCCTGAAGATCGAGGATGAGGTCTTTCATCCCTTTCTTCAGCAGATTATCCATAGCTTCAGTAACTTCGTCGTGTGACGTCTGCCCGAAACTTCCCAAGCGGATGTAGCCAATTTTTGGGGCAATCATATAAGCTGACTCCAGGGTGTTGACGGGAATCTTATCGCGTGTGACAACAAATGTCATCGGCTCCTTGATGCCGCGGCGTACGATGCCGAGATTGGCTATCGTTCCCTTCGGGCCACGGAGGCGCTTCATGATTTCTTCGCGTGTCATCTTCACGCCGGCAATAGCTGTGTCGTTAACAGAGATGATTCGGTCGCCCGCCAGGATGCCCACACGCTGTGAAGGACCTCCTGAAACGGTTTGGATAACCAGCAGCGTATCTTCAGCAATGTTGAATTGCACACCAATACCCTCAAAGTTACCCTGCAAAGGTTCATTGAGTTTCTTCACCTCCTCGGCGTTGTCGTAGGTGGAGTGTGGGTCAAGTTGTTTCAGCATAGCGCTGATGCCAGCCTCCACCAGTTTGTCCTCATCCACGTCATCGACGTAGAGGCTGGTGATAGCGCCCTCGGCCATGATGAGCTTACGCATCTGGCCCATGTTAACCTCAATGCTCTGCGCAAAGACGGAGAGTGCACCCAAAAAGAGGGAAAGGAGTAGGGATGTTCGTTTCATTGGGGAAGGAATTCGTCGACGGGTTTTCCAAGATGGATAAGCTCGCGTACCATGCTGCTGCTGATGTAGGCCAGTTCGGGACTGCTGAAGAGCAGCACCGTCTCAATACCCGTCAGATGACGGTTGATGTCAGCCATATTACGCTCGTACTCAAAGTCGGAGATGTTTCGGACACCACGCAGGATAAACAGAGCGCCGACGCTGCGGGCAAAGTCGGTTGTCAATCCGTCGTAGGCAGTGACGCTGACGCGCGGCTCGTTGGCGTACAGTTCGCGAATGGTAGCAAGACGTTCGTTAAGCTCCGTCAGGGTATGCTTTAGCTCGTTGACACCCACAGCGATGATAATCTCGTCCGTAAACGTCAGCGCACGTCGAACGATGTCGTAATGCCCCACGGTAAAGGGGTCGAATGTTCCAGGAAAAACAGCTTTCACTTTTAAAAATTAAATAATTAGGAATTAGTAATCCTCCTCTTCTTCGGGTTTGTCTTCTTCGATAACGAGGTTGTCAATGATGAAGTTCTGGCGTTCCATGGTGTTCTTTCCCATGTAGAACTCCAGCAGCCCCATGACAGCATCGTTCTTCTGCAACGACACCTGTTCCAGACGGATGTCCTTGCCGATGAAATGGCGGAATTCATCGGGCGAGATTTCGCCAAGACCCTTGAAGCGGGTAATTTCGGGATTAGGTCCAAGACGGTGAATGGCATCAAGGCGTTCTTCCTCGCTATAGCAGTAGAGCGTGACGAAATCGCCTGTCGGGTCAGCCTCGGGGAAGTTTTCCTGCCGGAAACCCTTGATGCTTTTCTTCTTGTTTCGCACACGGAAAAGGGGAGTCTGCAGGATATAGACGTGCCCTTTCTTGATAAGGTCAGGGAAGAATTGCAGGAAGAAGGTAATCATCAGTAGGCGGATGTGCATACCATCCACATCGGCATCCGTAGCCACGATGACCTTGTTGTAGCGCAGCCCCTCCAGTCCGTCCTCGATGTTGAGTGCGGCTTGCAGCAGGTTGAATTCTTCGTTTTCATAGACCACCCTTTTGGTAAGTCCAAAAGAGTTAAGTGGCTTTCCGCGCAGGCTGAAGACGGCCTGCGTATTTACGTCGCGGCTCTTGGTGATGCTGCCGCTGGCGCTGTCGCCCTCGGTGATGAAGATGCAGCTGTCCTCACCTTGCTCGCCTTTCACGTCGTTGAGGTGGAAGCGGCAATCACGCAGCTTGCGGTTGTGCATGTTCACCTTCTTAGCCCGTTCACGCGCCAGCTTGGTGACGCCGGCGATGGCTTTGCGCTCCTTCTCCGAGTCTTGGATCTTCTGGAGCATGGCGTCAGCAACCTCGGGATTGCGGTGGAGGTAGTTGTCCGCCTCCGTCTTGATGAAGTCCCCCACGAATTTGTTGAGGCTCATGCCTCCGTTGGGGGTCATGGTTGTCGAGCCGAGTTTCACCTTCGTCTGGCTCTCAAAGACGGGCTCTTCCACGTTGATAGCAATGGCAGCCACCATGCCACTGCGGATGTCGGAGTATTCGAAGGGCTTGTTGAAGAACTCCTTGATGGTGCGGGCGATGTGCTCCTTGAAGGCGCTCTGGTGCGTGCCGCCCTGCGTGGTGTGCTGGCCGTTGACAAAGGAGTAGTACTCCTCGCCGTATTGGTTGGTGTGGGTGAAGGCAATCTCAATGTCTTCGCCCTTGAGGTGGACGATGGGGTAGAGCGTCTCGGCCGTCATGCGGTCTGTCAGCAAATCGACGAGGCCGTTGCGGGAGAGGATACGCCGCCCGTTGTACATGATGGCAAGCCCCGTGTTGAGGTAAGTGTAGTTGCGGAGCATAGTCTCCACAATGGCGGGCTGGAAGGCGTAGTGGGTGAAGATGGTGTCGTCGGGCTCGAAGCTGATAGCAGTGCCGCTCTCGTCGGAACTGTCAGCCGTGATGTCGCTCACGAGGTTGCCACGCTCGAAGATAGCCGTGCGCACCTTGCCGTCGCGGTAGCTGCGGACTTCGAAATGGGTGCTGAGTGCGTTGACGGCCTTGGCGCCCACGCCGTTCAGGCCCACGCTCTTTTTGAATGCCTTGCTGTCGTACTTGCCGCCTGTGTTGAGCACGCTGACGGCCTCGATGAGCTTGCCCTGTGGGATGCCACGTCCGTAGTCGCGCACGCTGACGCGCTTGTCATCCACGATGTCCACTTCGATGCGCTTACCCGCGTTCATCTTGAATTCATCGATGCTGTTGTCAATGATTTCTTTCAGCAGCACGTAGATGCCGTCGTCGCTCTGCGAACCGTCGCCCAGCTTGCCAATGTACATGCCCGGACGGGTACGCACATGCTCCATGTCGCTCAGGTGACGGATGTTCTCGTCCGTGTATTCCACCTGTGCTTCAGGTATATTCAATGTCTGTTCCTCAGCCAACGTTCCTATTCAAAAAAACTATATTTCTGATTCCTCATTCTTCAATTCTTCAAATCTCCTTCACCCAGCAGCGACGGCGCTTGTGGTTGACGTGTTCGAAGTAATCCCACTGGCTTTGCACCTTCGAGTTGGTCTCCAACTCAGGGTTGCTCTCGGCATACTTGTACCCCAGCCGTTTGTATGTGGGGATGAGGTCGGCAATCAGCAGGGCATTGACGCCCTTGCCCTGAAATTCGGGCTTGACGGCCACGAGCAGCAGGTCCGTGTTCTTCGGACGGCGCACAAACAGCGTCCAAGCCAGCGGCAGATAGCCCCAGAAACGGCGTGCTCCCCGTCCGCGTCGCAGAGCACGGCTCAGCGAGGGCATCATGATGCCCACGCCGACAAGGTTTTCCTGTTCGTCAAACACCATGGGGATAAGCCGCAGGTCCACAATGCCCAGGTATGCCTTGATGTATTGGTTAATTTGTTTTTCGCTGAGACGCGAAAAGCCGTAGAGCGGCGTGTAGGCATCGTTGATAACTTGGAAAATCTCCTGCCCGCGCTCTTGTTTCAGTTTCTTGCGCGAGGTGTATTTGCCCACGTGGAGTTTGTAGCGGCTTTTCACGATGTCGCACACGCGTTGGAACTTCTCGGGCACCTCCTTGGGCGGATAAATCTTAAACTCCACCCAGTCTGCGCCCTTCGTGAAGCCCATCTTCTCCATGTGCTTGGGGTAGTAGTCATAGTTGTAGTGAGCCGCCATCGTGCCCAGCTGGTCAAAGCCCTCGATGAGCATACCCTCGCGGTCGAAATCCGTAAAGCCCAGCGGGCCTTCCACCTCCGTCATGCCTCGTTCCTTGCCCCACTGGATAACGGCGTCCACCAAGGCCTGCGATACCTCCTCGTCGTCGATGAAGTCAATCCAGCCGATGCGCACAGACTTCTTTCCCCACGTCTCGTTGGCGCGATTGTTGATGATGGCAGCCACGCGCCCCACAATCTTACAGCCCCTGTAGGCCAGGAAAAACTGTGCGTCGCAGAACTCATACGCCGCGTTGCGGCTCGGCATGAAGACGCTCATCAGGTCGTCATACATTTCTGGGACGGCATACTTGCTGTGGCGGTATAGTTTGTAATTAAAGAGGATGAACTTCTTGAGGTCTCTCTTCGATGTGTTTGAGATAGGTTTGATGGTTACTGCCATAGATAGATACTTCCTTATATTGCCGCAAAGATAATTCTTTTTTTCGGGAATAAAGGCTTATTTTGCAAAAAACAGCACTTTTTAGCATAGATTTGGCGCTTTTCACCCCTTGTGAGCCAAAACACAAAGTATGAGCGTGTGTCGGTTGTCGGAAAGGGTAGAGGCGAAGAGGTAGTCGTCACCTCCTTCTGACAGGTGGAGGCGCTTGCGAAGGACATCTACGCTCTCGGGGAAGTTGCGGACGGCGATGTTGGCTTTTCGCAGGTTGCCCAGCAGGGTTCTCACCTCCTGCTTGCCGAAGCCCGAGGTGCTCACCACCTCAAACGTGCGCCCAGGGAAATCAGGGCAAAGCGTGTCGGACGTGTAGAGCTGGCTGTTGGGGTGGAGCTTCAGCAGACCATAGCGTACGGCAGGCAGCTTGAAACAGCCCGCCTTCAGCAGCGCCACGTTCGGCTCGTAGAGCCAGCGTCCCACACGGTTAGTGTAGGCAGGGATGCAGGCTAGCTCTTCTTCGGGGGTAAAGACGAAGTCGGATTCTATGCTGCTGTCTGCCCCCAAGTTGACGGCATGGATGGTTGGCTTTTTGGGAGATGAGCCGCATATCAGCAGCAGCTCCTTGCACTCGTTTTGCACGGCAACGACGTGTACCTCGTGCACGGAGCGGAGCTGGCGCAATGCCTGGCTGATGTCGAGCATGGGCGAGCACTTTATCAGCACGCGTCGTGCCTTGGAGAGCAGCAGTGGCTCCAGTGTTACCACGTCGGGCTCGCAGTCTGCCAGCGAGACCATCTTACGGCCTGCGGTGTCGCGTCGCGCCGGATCGACAACTATCCAGTCCTGCATGGGCAAGCGCTCCAGCACATTGCGGGCGTCGTCCTGCACCACGTGGACGTGCGCCAGCCCGAAGGCGGCAAAGTTCTTCGCTGTCACGACGCACAGCGTGGGGTTTCGCTCCACGTAGGTCACCTCATGGAATGCTGCTGCCATCATCGTGCAGTCCACCCCGAAGCCTCCTGTCAGGTCGGCGAGGCGCGTAGGCCCTTCCACATTGCCCACCAGGCGGGCTTTGTATCGCGCCGTAGCCTCGCTTGAGCATTGCTCCATGGCTAGACGCGAAGGGTAGACAACTGCGTCGCATGCCGCCCACGTCGGCAGTTTGTGAGACGCTGTGCGCCAGCCCTCAATCTGCGTCACAGCCCCTGCGACATCAACTCCTGCTGGGGCACGCCCCAGCAGGAGTCGCTGTACGTCGTCCGTACGATGTGCACGGGCAAACTTCAGGGTTTCGTCGCTTAGTCCTTCTTGCACTTGCAGCCAGCGAGGCATTTCCAGATAAGGGCAGCGAGGGCGCCACCGCAGAGAGGAGCCACGATGAATACCCAGAGGTCCTTCAGGGCTTGGCCACCTTCGAAGAGGGCGGGACCGAAGGAACGGGCGGGGTTGACGCTCGTGCCGGTGTACTTGATGCCGACGAAGTGGATGAGAATCAGCGAAAGGCCGATGGCCAGTCCGGCAAAGTTGCCAGCGCCCTTCTCAGCATCGGTGGTGCCCAGGACGACGAGCACGAAGACGCACGTCAGCACAAGCTCAACGATGAAGCCTGCCAGCTGGCTGCCTGCTCCGGCGCAGGTGTTGGCGCCTGTCAGCGTGCCGCCAAAGCCCGTTGCAACGCTCGTGAAGGCAAAGAGGATAGCTGCGCCCAGCACAGCGCCGATGCACTGGAAGACAATGTACCAGAAAGCATCCTTGCCGCTCATGCGGCCTGAGAGCAACACGCCAAGCGTGATGGCGGGGTTGATGTGGCAACCGCTGATGCCGCCAATCGTGTAAGCCATAGCCACGACAGCCAGACCGAATGCACATGCTGTGCCAACAACCGATGCGGTGTCCGTACCGCAAGCCAGACTAACGGCCGTGCCGCAGCCCATCAGAACCAATACCATGGTTCCTACCATTTCTGCCAAATACTTTTTCATACTTGATTTTTTAAAGGTTAAACAATACGTTTTCTTTTGCGACCTCAAAAGTAAGACTTCTTGTTGGCAAATGCAAATTATTTTTAAAAAAATTGAGTTGTCTGCCGTTTTTTTTCGAAAAGGCCTCCGTGAATTACTCACGAACTGCCCATAAAATATCCCATAGAAATCGTGGAGAAAACGTTTGAGTGACATGGCGGATTGCTATTTCCGCTGCAAAGATAATACATCTTTTTTTGCCAGTTTCCGATGGCAGCGAGAGCCCCTTCTCGCGCCGATTTTACTATGAGCTGTGAATTATGGACTATGAACTAACGCGTGCGTAGTGGAGTGACAAATTATCCCACTGCGCTACGGCGCCAGCCCACTGGAATAAATCCGCAGCCCACTGCGTCGTGCCGCCAGCCCACTGGGATAATCGAGCGTGTGACTCAGATATCAGATATCAGTTTTCTATTGAACAGGGTGTAGGGGGCAACAGTTAGTAATTTGGGGTTATGGGTTAGCGATTGTAAGCAACAGCCGATAGAAAAGTAATTAACTATTACTATTAATAATTTATTATATATAATTATATATGAATATATAATTATATATAATAAAAGTTTTGTTCAAGGGGTGTGATGGTGCTCATGAGAAAACTGATATCTGATATCTGAGTCACCGTCTCGGTTAAATTGAAATATAAGTAAAGTGCGCAGGTTGTACAATTGGGGTCTAACTCAAGCGTCGGCATGTGAAATCTCACATGCCGACGCTGCTTTTCTGACGTGAATGACGTTATTGGTACATGAAGCGCTTGATGCTGCGCTTCGGGGTCTTCTCGAAGGGTTCGCTGCGAAGCTCAATCTTGTTGATGTGGCTGTAAGCGGGCAGGCTGGCGTTGACCTGTGCCAGATAGTCCGTCATGACGGACTCGATGGTGCGGCCCTGCTCGGCCAGCGGTTTGAAGCCGTCCATGTCAGGCACCACCAAGGCTACAATCTTGTTGTTGCGGCTTACCACGAGGCACTCCGACACAAGGGGAAGGGCATTGAGCTTGTCTTCCAGCTCCTCAGGATAGATGTTCTGTCCGTTGCCGCTGAGAATCATGTTCTTGCTGCGGCCTTTGATGAAGATGTTGCCGTCCTTGTCCACGAGGCCTAGGTCGCCGGTGCGGAGCCAGCCGTCGTCGGTGAAGGTAGCCTTGGTGGCTTCGGGGTTCTTGTAGTAGCCCATCATCACGTTTTCGCCGTGTACCTGAATCTCACCCACCTCGGTCTCGGGGTTGGCGGAGGCGATACGCACCTTCATGCCGTCAACGGGCTTGCCGCAGGAGCGGGGAACGAACTTCGAGTAGTGCTCGTAACCGATGAGGGGACCGCACTCGGTCATGCCGTAGCCAACGGTGTAGGGGAAGTGCATGCGATGCATGTATTTCTCCGTCGTCTCACCGAGGGCTGCACCACCCATCACCAAACCTGAGCGCAGATAGCCGCCGAAGGTCGAGATGAGTTTCTTCTTTACCTTGCCAAGGATGATGTTGCTGATGCCAGGGATGGCAAGCAGTACCTTCATGACGGGCTTCTGGAGCGTGGGGATGACCTTGGCCTTGAAAATCTTCTCCACCACGAGGGGCACGGTGACAATCAGGTGAGGCTTCACGTCTGACAGCGCCTTGATGAGCACGCTGGGCGTGGGGGTCTTGCCGAGGAACGTGATGTGGACGCCCTGTGAGAGGGGATAGACAAACTCGAAGGCCATGCCGTAGAGGTGTGCCATTGGGAGCATGGAGAGCATGGTCTCTCCCTCGTAGGCAGCGATGCGGTTGCGGCCGAACTCAATGTTGGAACTGAAGTTGCGGGCCGAGAGCATGACGCCCTTGGGAGCGCTGGTGGTGCCGCTGGTGTAGTTGATAATCTCCAGTTCGTCGAGTGAGCCGGTGGGGTAGCTAACGTTCTCGGGCTTCATGCCGTTGGGGAAACGCGTTTTGAACTCCTCTTCCACCTTGGCCTTGATGGTCTCGGCAGTGTATTCTGAGTCGCGCAGCATCAGCGCCTTGCCGGAAAGCATATTGAAAGCGGCTTTCAGGTTGGGCATGGCTGCAGCATCCATCTTCTCCCAGATGCCGGGCTCGGTGAAGATGACGGTAGCATCGGAGTGGGCTGTCAGCGTCTGCACGCTCTCGGGCGGGAAATCATTTAATACAGGAACGACAACAGCATCGTAGGAGGTGACGCTCATGAAAGCCATTGCCCACTGAGCCGAATTGCGGGCGCAAAGTACAACCTTGTCGGCGCGCTGGGCGCCAGCAAGCTCCAGGAGGATGTGGTTACGTTCGATTTGCTCGGCAACCTGGCCGAAAGTGAAATCTTCTTTTCCGTAGTTTGAGAGAGCCGGATTGTTCCAAAAAGTCTTAACGGCAGTCTCGAAATGAGTCAAATAATGTGTCATTTTTACAACTGATTTTTGAATTTCGGCTGCAAAGGTCGCACTTTATTTTAACATTTTCGATTTTTATTGGCCAAAAACGAAGGCAAAGGGATAAAATACGGAAATATGGGGCGAAATCCGCCATTCAGGGGCGAAATCGGAAAAGCAAAAAGGCGAAAAACGGCTAAATTCCCCAGTTCATCTTCTTCTGGAGGGTGCGAAATCACGTGTTGCCCGTCTGCTTGACGACGTTGATTCGGTAGGACGCTTTACGGAGGACAAGGCGGTTAAAATACGTACGGTTGTTATTCCCCAATGTCATTCATCAAATCCCGTACCTTTACGAGATTTGTATTTTTTCCGTATTGTGCTTTTTTTTTCGATTTTTGTTTGGCATTTAATTTAATTTAATTTTGCACCGAATCTAAAAAAGAGTTATAGTATCTGATGAAGAAAAATAACTACACACGTCTAATCGCATTCTTTTTCATGCTCATCCTAACGAAGCATGCAAATGCATTAATTGCTGCAGGTTCTGGCGACACATTGCAAGTGCAGTTCCGTGTCGGACAAAGCGATATCGACCTAAATTACGCTGACAACGAGCGCCAGATTTCACAGTTTTGTCAACGTGTATGGCAAAATCAGTTAGAAAACGAAGAACTACAATTGAATATCTATACGGGTGCATCGCCTGAAGGGCCTGCCGAGTTAAACCGCCGTTTGGGCGAGCAGCGAGGTGTTGCTTTGAAAACATTGCTCATAGAGCGCCTCAAGGGACTTACCATCCATTGTGCTGTCATTAACGAAGGTGCCCGATGGGGACAATTATATACCATGGTGGAACAATCCGACGAGCCTTGGCGTAGAGAAGTGCTCACTATTTTGGGTAAGCGTCCTGGGGCTGACGAATGGCAGTCCGATGATCGTGAGCAACGCTTGCGCAAGTTAAAGAACGGACATGTGTGGCGTGACCTCAACGAACGCTACCTCCCAACGCTTCGCTCATCAGGTTCTGCTGTCATCTTCCCTGTGCGCTCGTTACCGGTAATATCGCAGCGCGACACCATTGTGATTCGCGATACCATCATCTATCTTCCTGGGCCATGTCCTCAGTACGAGCCACCCATCGACCTCAATCCTGCTTGGGCTATCAAGACTAACTTGCTGTTATGGGGCGTCATTGCACCCAACGTGCAGATTGAATGTTCATTGGGCAATACCAACCGCTGGAGTCTCGAGAGCGAACTCTTCTGGCCCTGGTGGATATGGAGCCACAACGCACAGGCAGAACAGTGTCTCAACCTCGGTGTCGAACTGCGCTATTGGTTGGGCAACCGCCAGAAGCATCACACGCTTGACGGCTGGCACATCGGCATGGGATTGGCTGCAGGCTACTATGACATCGAGTGGAAGCGCAGCGAAGGATGGCAGGGCGAATACCTCAACATCTACGCAAACTTGGGTTATCAGCACCGTTTCGGACGCCGCAACCAATGGGCTGTCGATGGAGGACTGGCATTAGGATGGATTCCTACCAAGTACCGTCACTATCTCGGTAGCTCCGTCTTCCCTGAAGAACATGAGGAGAAGTACGATGACCACCTCATGTGGCAGAACAACGGATGGAAGCACATCCTCGGTGGCACACACGTGAACATCTCTATCGCGTATATAATAGGCGCAAAGCAAAATGCTAATAATAAATAAGGAGGAGGCGTGCCAATGAACAAGACATATACCAATCGCATGACAAGCATGCTATCCATCGCAGCGCTGCTGCTGACCTTGCTTGTATTCACCAACTGTGAGCGCCGTGAGCTGTGGGTTTATGGTGATCAGTTCCACTCCCTTCGCCTTGACGTGGACTGGAGAAAGTACAAGGAGCAAGACCCTCAAGGTATGACCGCCTACTTCTTCCCTGCCGATTCCACAATAGGTTCGAAATACTTCACTACTGCTAACGTACATACATGGAGCGGCTACCTCGCAGCAGGTTCCTACACAGGTATTGTATTCGACTACTCACCCAGCGAGTATTCCCATCAGGAATTCATCGGAATGCAACAAGGCTCAACGGCAGAGGTACGCTTGAAACCGACTGCCTATCCACCTGATTCACTGTCAGAGCTCTACGGCCCTGGCTGTTACTACCGTGAGTTGCCGTCGGTCGAGCCATCAGGTCTCTATACCGTGATGTACGAGCCTCAGGAAATGGCGCTCGACACGTTCAAGATACAAGTCTATAAAGGTAAGTACAACGACTATATCCCCTACAAGGAGCTCAACACCTACCAGTCCACCCTCGTAGAGCAAGTGTTCAAGGCCGAACCACTTCCGCTCGTATGGAAGATGCGCATACGCCTGTTCCTTACCGGTATCTACTACCTCTATGAGGTCCATGGAAGCATTGCCGGACTGGCCGAGGGTCACTATCTGGCTCGCCACGAAAACACCGACGTGCCCTGCCTCATGGCACTCGACAACTGGCAGACACAGGTCACTGGCGATAATGAAGGTTATATCTCTACCACATTCAACACGTTCGGACTGCGTTCCGACGCACAGACACGTGCCGTCATGACCACCGACTACCCGGCTCAGGGCCTTCGACTCAACCTGCAGCTCCTGCTGCGCGACCGTAAGACCGCTCTCTATTACCACTTCGACCTGGGCGACAAAATCGCGATTACTGACGACCAGCTCGTATTGCGCATCGATCTCGACGAGACCTTCACCGACCATCCCGACCTGCCCTACGTAGAGGCACACGACGGCGCAGGCTTCAGCGGAGTGGTCGTTCCTTGGGAGGACGGCCCTCAAGTCGATGTGGGATTCTAACCCCTTTATTCTTTCCTCCGATATATATTATTAACCATTAAAACATTAGAGTTTTTTTAGTTTTTATTCACTCATTTGTTAATTTTCAAAAGTATGAAAAAAGTTTTCTTTTTTGCAGTAGCTGCCGCAGCGCTGGTAGCCTGCTCGAATGAAGAGTTTGGTACGCCGGAAAACCTGGCTACTACAGACGCTCCTGTAAACTTTACTGTTTACACTCAGCGTGGTTTGACACGTGCCGGTACTCCTGGTACGATTGACAACAGCAACATTGGCGGAATTGGTTTTGGCGTATTCGCCTACTACACCGCTGGTGAGCAGTATGACGCCAAGGCTACACCTAACTTTATGTACAACCAGAAAGTAACATGTTCAGAAACTGTTAGTGAGACTGGTGCTGGTTTGGGCAAGTGGACGTATGAACCAGTTAAGTACTGGCCAAACGAATTCGGCCCAAAAGCTGTTTCAGACGAGACAGACTATGTTACCTTCTTTGCTTATGCTCCTTGGACTGACATTGAGCCCACAACGGGTAACATTGTTCCAAAGACAGGTGAAAGTGTATCCGAAACAGTTGAGCACCAGCAGAAGTACAACATCATCTCTGTTAACAAGAACACAGCTTCAGGTGATCCTATCGTGAAGTATGTAGTTGACACCGATCCTGCAACTTCAGTTGACCTTCTCTGGGGTGTGGCTGCAGATGACGCAAGTAACAAGTATTCTCCAATCGGCGGCAATAATGTTACTATTACAGCAGGTAAGCCTTTCATCAATCTGGTTAAGCCCAGTGATCCAGCAAATGATCTTATTAACTTTAATTTGAAGCATGCTTTGGCAAAAGTGAAGGTTACTATCGACTACGTTGCCGATGCACAAACTCCTGCAGAGGGAACGACGACAAGCACCACTACCACAACATCTAAGACTATCAATGCAGATCAGACCCGTATCTACGTACGTAGTTTCAAGATGTCAGGCTTTGCTACCAAGGGTGCTTTGAACCTGAACAACAATGACGGAACTGCAGGTGAGCCTCTGTGGAAAGACTACGACGGTGTAAAGGATCTTGCTTTTGATGAAGTTGTATTCCAGGATGGCCGCAAGGATGGCAAGGAAGGTGAGACCAACGGTGCTCAGAGCAATGAGACGCCACAGGGCCTGAATCCAAATATTATTGAGAATTACGCACAGCCAGTAGACGGAAAATTTGCTACGACTAAGACTTCTGGTGTAACTAAGGATCCGCAGCTTCTTTTCGGTGGCACCGCTGGTGATGGTGAAGATGCCGGTTACTTCTTTGTAATCCCACGTAATGAGTCCAGCGGTAAGGTTGACATCCAGATCGCATACGACGTTGAAACTATTGACCCTGCCCTTGCTGGCAAGCTGTCCGACGGTGAGACTCACGGTATCTCTATTGAGAACATCATCTCGAAGTCAGACATCTTCCATGGTGCAACAGTTACTGATTTCAGAGCTGGCTATCAGTATGAAATCAATATTCACATTGGTATGACCAGCGTGAAGATTGATGCATCTGTTACTGGATGGGTTGATAATGGTACAACTGTGGTTGACCTGCCTTACAACCAGGATTCTGATACTGGCACAGGCACTGGTGACGGCACTGGTACTGGTGACGGCACCAACCCATAATCACTATGGCGCATTATAATTGATAAGCAAATCGATATTTCTTTAAGGTGGAGCCGCCGAAGCTCCGGCGACTCCGCCTTTTCCTCCAAAACATAAAAATGAAGACGATGAAACGATATCTCATATTGATGGCAGCCGCAACATTGGTAACCGCATGTAGCAACGATGCCGACGAGGCGGAGAACGGCTACATGCCGTCGGACAAAGCCATTGCCTTCGATGCAAGCACCGATGGCGGGCTGACCACACGTGCGGCCGGCGAAATCAACGACAACGAAGCCCTGCAGAAAGTGGGTTTCGGTGTCTTCGGCAGTTACACCGGCCGTCTGACCTACGAGAACACCACCGTTTCGTCCGACTTTATGTACAACCAGCAGGTGACGTACAATAGTGACATTTGGAGTTATTCACCTGTGAAATACTGGCCCAATGATTCACGGGACTATGTGAGTTTCTTCGCATACGCACCCTACATGGCCAATCCTCAGCAAAACACTGAAGGCATCATCGATATGTCGAAACGCTATGATCTCGGCGACCCGTGGGTCAACTACCGCATCGCTGCAGATCCTTGGAGCGAAGACAACCCACAAGTGGACTTGCTCTATGGACAACACGCAACCGATGAAAACACCTTTACTCCCTGGCTTGACCAGCAGAAACCTGCTGACCCAATCGACAGCAAAACGACATTTACCTTCCGTCATGCATTAGCTTGCATCGGCGACGTAATCACCATCAAGTGCTCAGAAGAGCTGGCAAACCTTATCGCAGGCTATGCCACAATCAATATCACTCAGGTACAGATTGACTACAAGAACCTGACAACCAAAGGTCGCCTTGTGCTAAAGAGCAACGGAGGTGAAGCCAACTGGAATGAAATCATCTCGGGTGAGATAACCACCACCCGCACATATATAAAGGAAGGATTGAATATTACATTCCCCTCAGACGCAACAGAACCCACAGAAATCTCATCAGGCTACGGCCTGTTCTATATCCCATTATGTGTTACGGGCATGGATAAGGCAACTGCCGAAGTCACCATCACCTACATAGTCAACAACGGCGTCAGCTCATACACAGGCTCTTCTAGTACTTCATTTGAACTTGATATGAATATGGAAGGCAAGAAGCAGGGCATCGCCCTCCAACTCACTAAGACACTTGACCTGCAGCACCTTGTCTATATCATCGAAGACGGTGCCACAGAACCCTCATATAGTAGTTGTAAACGCTAAGGAAAGGAGAAACAGTTATGATTTTGAAGAGATATATTCTCACATCGATAGTATTACTACTCGCAGGCATTACTACTGCGTGGGCGCAGGAGTATGTTGCTCAGATTGGATCACAGGGATATACATCGCTGGCTGCTGCCGTTGCAGCCGTACCTACAGATGGCACTGCTACCACAGTGCAGTTATTGGCAGACATCACATTGGCAGAGAATGTAGTGGTGGGTGGCACATACGGTTCGACGGCGTCTCAAACGCTTACCATTACTAACCAGAACGTAACTCTTGACCTTAACGGTCATACTATTACGGGTAATAAGACATTATACTTAGCTGGCGGTAGCCTGAACATTACTGGTGTGGGTACCATCGAGTCTGCGAGTGCTGACGTGGCTCCAGTGGGTGTACGTTTTGTAAAATATACAGAAGAACTAGATTACATATCGAAGCGGACGCTGACCATTGGCGAGAATGTCACGTTGGAGGGTGCTGTGTATGGTCTGAATATCTTCGGCACCAACGAAGGAACAATTGCCAACCAGATTGAGGTGAATGTCAACGGCACGGTAAAGGGTATGCTTTTCGTATTAGGGAACCTCAAAAATGCCGAGAACGACATCAATATCATTGTCGCAGGTACAGTGGATGCCTCTGTAATTACTGGCAGTGGTGAGGCTGTTTATTCTGGTATTGCTCTCAACGGAAATGCGAAAGTGACCGTTGCCAACGGAGCTACGGTGAAAGGTGATAGCGGCATCGAAGTACGTGCGGGAGAACTCATTGTGAATGGCGGTACCATCACAGCAACATCTACGGAGTACAGTTATACTGCGAACAATAATGGCACAACTACTAAAGGTGCTGCCATCGCTGTGGCACAGCATAGCACAAATCTTCCTATCAGTATTACACTTAATGGTGGTACTCTTGAGGGTACAAAACTGATTGCAGTCACCGATGTGAGAAACAATGGCTTGAGCGACGTTACGGTGATTACCAGCAATAACTTCATTTCAGGGACTGTCATTCCAGCTGGATTCATCTGGGCAAACAACGGCAACGGTACCAGTACGCTGGCACCTGCCCCTGTTCGCATCGGTGATGTAGGTTATGCTACATTGGCAGAGGCTATTGGGGCGGTAACAAGTGATGGGGTTATCACGTTGTACGATGACATTTCCTTGACCACTGACATCGAATGCATGTTGGCATTTGGCAGTACATTCACACTTGACTTCAATAATCATATTGTTTACCTTAACGGCAACCATGTGGTGCTTCCTACCGGTGTGAGTGTCTTGACTGACGTAGAAACCTCGCTCTTTACAGCTGAAGGAGACAACGTTGTCGTAAAAAAAACAACTGGTGATACAAGCTATCCAAATAAATATATTGTGGTGAAGTCTATTGTCAGTTCTGATATTATCGTCACTGTTTCTTCCGCTGTCTATAATGGTGAAGGGCAGACACCGACAGTAGTAGTGAAGGATGGAGAGTATGTACTGACCGCTGAAGACTATGTGGTTAGCTACTCTGGTACCCCCTTCAAGAACGCTAAGGTTTACAGCGAAGGGGTTATCATTACAGGCATAGGTAACTATGGCGGCGTTCGCTATGAGGATTTCACCATTGATCCACGTAACATCAATGACGTGACGGTTAAGGGTAACAGCAAAGTATATAATGCAGGTGGATATTCTACAACGGATATTAGCGGCGCAATAAAGCTTTATTTCAATAGTGAAACACCACTTGTGGTGGATGACGTCTACGACATAACTGTAGCTGAGGGACCAACAGAAACCGAAGGGAAATACATAACTCCTGGCACCTATCCCAACGTCATTACCCTGACTGCAATAGAAGGAGCGGGTAAGAACTTCGTGGGTTCACGTACGGTTGATTTCATCATTGAAGATGTCGTCAATATCGCTGATTGCGACATTATCACCTCCGCTCTCGTATATAATGGAACAGAACAAACTCCTACAAAAGGCACGAATGTTTTTGTCAAGAGAGGTACCACGGAGATTAATTCAGCCTACTACACTATTTCTTCTCCAGGGGGGGGCTAGCTTTACCAACGCCGGAACGACCATCTTAACCATTACGGGTGTTTCTCCATATAGCTACGGCAGCAAGCAAGTTGAATATACAATCTCGCCGAAAAACATCGCTGAGTGCACTATCACAAACAGCGCAACGTTTAACAATGCTGTCATCGATCCTGCAAGTGTCGTTAATGTGAAGGACGGTGATACGGCATTGAGTCCTATTAATGACTATACACTAACCGTATCAAATGGCTATATCTATAAAGATCCGCAGACATACGCCAATGCTATCACCATCACTGGTAAAGGCAACTACACAGGTACGGTAACGAAGGACTTCATCATCAACAATGCTAATGATGCAAAGAACCTTGCAGATGGTAAGTTGCTCGTCACATCAAAGGCAATCTATACAGGTGCTACGCAGGTGCCAGACTTCTCCACTATCACAGTGCTTTACGACGGAACAGAGTTGACGTCATCTTATATTAGCATTTCGTATGCCCCCAATGACGTTGTTGAATCAACAGAAACTGGCTATAAAGATGCTCAGACATACAGCGGAGCTATCACCATCACGGCTTTGACAAATCAAACCGCATATTACGGTACTGTCACTGCCGACTATGTCATTGCACCACGTAACATGAAGGATGACTTGATTTCATCAAACGAAGAGAATCCCATGGCATGGACAGGTAGTGTAATAACACCAAAGATTAACACAGAAGAGACTGGTAACAACATTATTCTGAAATTGGGAGATTCCTATAAACTTATCAGTAATACCGACTACACTTATACTGTTGAGCCTTCTCCTATTAAAGAAGTTGGTTTCTACACTATCATCTTCGAAGGTCGTGGCAACTTCATGGGCACTTCCCAACCGTTGAAAATACATGTGCAGAAAATAATCTCTGATGAGACCGTTGCTGTGAATGTTGACAGACTGATTTTGCCAAACGGCACAACATGGGAAGGCCCAGGTTGGACTACCTTACCACTCGAAATAAAAGATGGTAACACAACCCTTGTAATAGGCACAGACTACGATGTAAAAGTATATTCTACAGAAACATCTGCTAATAACAATGAAGAAACGACAGATGTGGTAGAAACAATCTTGTCGGATGGCATCTACTATGCAAGGATTACAGGAAAAGATGAGTTGTACACAGGGGGCAGAACAGAGAAGTTCTATGTGCTCAATGAGTATTATGATTATTCCGATGAAAAAACCTCCATAGCAGTTGGCTTGCATCTTACGGAAATCACCTCAACCGAGGTGATTGCAAAGCTGGGTAATGCTGGGAACAATGATAATGATGCTGGGAATGATAGCCCTGTCATCGATGATGCCATCACCAACTTGGCCATTTCTGCACAGCCGATAGTAAGCTGTGGCGGTGAAACAATAAACCTCACCTTGACGGGCATAGAGGCAGAAGCGTTCAAGGGATGTACGAACTTACAGGGACTTACAATTGGTCTGACTACCATCACAGAGGTAGCTAACGGTGCCTTTACGGGTTGTACGAACCTGCGCTATATCGACCTGAGTGGTGCTACAGATTTTGAACCAATTAGTCTGCAACGTAATATCGCCGCATCGCCATTCAACGGCGTACCTAAGCAAGCGCTCGTATTCCTGAACGGTACGACCTTCAAGGGGGAGAACTATGTATATAACCCAGGAAATAGTGACAATTATTACTGCGAAGTTTTCAAAATCTACGACGACTTTAGTGGTTCACAAACCGGATTTGATGGTGATGACTATAAGTGGGCTTTCGAGAATCCACATGAGTTCACTGCCTACAGCGTAGAAAACACACGTCAGTTGATAGCAGAACGTCACTACACCATCTGCCTGCCTTACGAACTGGAGATCCCAAACAACGTGAAGGCTTACACTCTGGAGGCAACCTCTACCCAACTCTTCGGTTTCAAAGAAGTAACGGGTCCACTTGAAGCCTTCAAGCCATACGTACTCATTCCGACAAAGAGCGGTCAGCTGCTTGGCGCAACAACCAACACGGTAATACCTGCATTCGTGGAAAATGAAAATTCAGCCAAACTTAATGGTCAACAGGCAGGTGGCTTCACACTTTACGGAACCATGCGTTACATGTGCGGTTCGGATGCCGTAGACAAGTACATCATGCAGTACAACGGCGGCAACCCTACATGGAAGAAGATTGCCAGTGAAGCATCATACAATAATGGCAGCGGTGCCTGCATCCTGCCTATGCGTGCTTATATCATGCCAGGTGGCTCACCAAGTGGTAGCCGTGAATTCTTCAGAATCTGCTTTACGAACATCGACGGTACGACACTCACCTTTGATGAGTTGAGGTTTGATGATGAAACAGTCTACGATCTTCAGGGCCGCAAGGTAGAAAACCTTGAAAATGGTCACCTGTTTATCATCAATGGAAAGAAGGTTCTCGTGAAATAATACTGATCCTGAGATAATCAGGCTATATGCCCCAGTTCATCTTCTTCTGGAGGGTGCGAAACCACGTGTTGCCCGTCTGCTTGACGACGTTGATTCGGTAGGACGCTTTACGGAGGACAAGGCGTGTGCCGGCATCGAAGTTGGCGCTTTGTCCGTCAGCAGCAACCAGGAAATGTCCGCTGCGGCTATCCACGACAAGCTCTATCTCCTTATCGTCAGAGATGATGATGGGGCGCATGTTGAGGCTGTGAGGGGCCACGGCGGTGAGCAGCATGACGTCGGACTGCGGATGAATGATGGGCCCTCCTGCACTGAGTGAGTAGGCCGTGGAGCCTGTAGGGGTGCAAACGAGCAGGCCGTCAGAACGATAGGTAGTAAGCAGTTCCCCATTCACAAAAGCCCTGATGCTAATCATGGAGGCACTGTCATGTTTGGTGACAGCCACCTCGTTCAGCGCGTGAAGAACTATCGGGTCTGTGTGGACGTGCTTCGGCTGGAAAACCTCCGTGTGAAGCACACTCCGGCTTCGGACTTCGTAGTGTCCTTTATGGATGCAATCCCAAAAATCGCCCATTTCATCGGTGCTCACGTCGGCAAGGAAGCCCAGATGGCCTGTGTTGATGCCGACGATGGGGATGCCCGAAGCGCCCACTTTCTCGGCTGCTTTCAAGAAGGTGCCGTCGCCGCCCAAACTGATAACCATATCCACATCGGGCGTCAGTTCATCCGTCACTTCATCGCCACGGGCCTTCAGAAGTGCCAGCAAATTGTCTGCAACAGACGCCCGTGAGGAGTTAATCGTATGTCCGAAGAGCACGAATTTCATAAGTACAATCTTAAAACGATGGCAAAAATATAAATAATTCCTAAAAGAACAGCACAAAATCGCTATAAATAGAGGTAAAAATCATTTTTACGCTTAACTTTGCACCGAAAAAGAGGACTTATACCTTATAAATTATGACTCGACTCAGTGTAAACATCAATAAAGTGGCTACGTTGCGCAACGCTCGCGGGGGCAACCGGCCCGATGTGCTGAAGTTTGCCCTCGACTGTGAATCCTTCGGTGCAGACGGCATCACCGTGCACCCCCGTCCTGACGAGCGTCATATCCGTCGCAGCGACGTGCTGGCTCTCCGACCGCGTCTTCACACGGAGCTGAATATCGAAGGCTATCCCTCGGAGGACTTTATGGCGCTGGTGCTGAGTGTGCGTCCTGACCAGGTGACGCTGGTACCGGACTCCCCCGATCAGATTACCTCCAACCACGGCTGGGATGTCAAGGGAAATGTGGATTTCCTCTCCCGCATTGTGGATAGGCTGCAGGATGCAGGCATCCGCTCGTCTATCTTCATCAACGCCGAGCGCGAGCAGGTGGAGGCCGCAGCTAAGACCGGCACCGACCGCATAGAGCTCTATACCGAGCCCTATGCCGCAGTCTATACCGCTAACCGCGAGGCTGCTATCGCCCCCTTCCTCGAAGCCGCCCAGAGAGCACGCACTTGTGGACTGGGACTCAATGCCGGGCACGACCTCAGCCTGCAGAACCTTCGCTACTTCCACGAACAGATTCCCTGGGTGGAAGAAGTCTCTATCGGGCATCAGCTCGTCTGTGATGCCCTCTATCTGGGCATTGCCGAAACCATCAAGCAATACAAGCAATGCTTAGAGTAACTCTACACATGCATATTGTTCAATCGTAAATCATAGAAAAGAAATGTTATTCCTCCAAGCAGAAACTTTGCAGGCTGCGGCCTCAGAATTGACAGACAACCCTGTCCTGACAGAAATAGTAGAAACAGGCAATACGATGAACCTTTGGGATATGACCTTGAAGGGAGGCTGGATAATGCTTATCCTGGCTATCCTTTCTGTCATCTGCTTCTACATTTTCTTCGAACGCTTGACGGTGCTCAAGAAAGCCCGTCGCGTCGATACTTCGTTCATGGACCGCATCCGCGACTATGTGCAGAATGGTGACACGAAATCCGCCATCAACTTCTGTCGTGTCACGGGCAGCCCCATCGCCAACATGATTGAAAAGGGATTGGAACGTCTGGGCCGTCCCACGGCTGACATCCGTGCCTCTATCGACAATGCCGGCAACCTTGAGGTTGCCAAGCTTGAGAAGGGCCTTTCCATCATGGCTACCATCTCCAGCGGTGCTCCGATGATCGGATTCCTTGGCACAGTGCTCGGTATGGTGCGCGCCTTCTGGGAGATGGCCAACGCGGGTAATAACATTGATATTACCCTGCTCTCCAGTGGCATCTATCAGGCCATGATCACCACTGTGGGCGGACTTATCGTCGGCATTATCGCCATGTTTGCCTACAATTACCTCGTCTCACGTGTGGATAGCATCACCAACTGGCTTGAGGCTCAGACGCTTTCATTCATGGACATGATTAAAGATTAAGCATTATGGCCCTGAAGCGTAAGAATAAAATCAATCCGGCGTTCAGCATGGCGTCCATGACGGATATCATCTTCTTGTTGCTGATATTCTTTATGATAACGTCCACCATGGTGTCGCCCAATGCCATCAAGGTGTTGCTGCCGCAAGGGAAACAGCAGACCTCCGCCAAACCGCTGACGCGCGTCATCATCGACAAGGACCTCAACTACTACGCCGCTTTCGGTAACAAGGATGAGATGCCCATTACCCTCGACGAACTGCCTGCCTTTTTGGCTGAGCGTGCATCCGAGGAGCCGGAGATGTTTGTCGCCCTTTATGCCGACGAACGTGTACCCTACCGCGAGATTGTCAATGTGTTGAACATTGCCAACGATAATAATTACAAGATGGTGCTTGCCACCCGTAAACCAGATAAAAAGAGATAGTGAAAGTAGACTCGTCAAAAATAACAGGCATCGTAGGGACGTTGGTTATCCACGCCTTGCTGCTGCTGATGTTGCTGACCGTCATCATGCGTGTCCCTGCACACCTGAGCGAGAGCGGCATGGAGGTGACGCTTGGCGACGTAAGCCTGGCAAAGGGAACGCAGGAGGACTATCGCTTTACAGAGGTGAAGACTATTCAGCCTGAGATTACCCCTACGCCTGAAGCTATTGAAAACACCGCTCCTCCTGTTCCCGAAGAGCCGATTATTTCGCAGGAGACGGAGGAAACGGTCGTTATTGAAACGGCAGAGCAGATTGAGGCCCGCAAACGCGCCGAAGCGGAGAAAAAAGCTGCTGAAGCTGCTGCCGCTGCTATGGCTAACGCCTTCGGTAAGAGTACCGAAATGACAGCTAAAGGTAGCACGGAACAAGCTGCTCAAGCCGGTACGCAGGGTGCCGTGACAGGAAGTGCCGAGTCCGTCAGCGCCAGCGGAAGCGGACGATACGGAACATGGGATCTCGGCGACCGTACCTTGGAGGGCGAACTTCCCAAACCCACCGAGAACGTGCAGGACGAAGGTACCGTGGTTGTCGCAATCACCGTCAATCCCGCAGGAGAGGTCATCTCTGCTACCATCAGCCTTCGTACCAAAACCTCTAACCCGCAGTTGCGTCAGGCTGCTATTAACGCGGCTAAGAAAGCAAGGTTTAACGCTGTTGAAGAGACAGAAAACCAGATAGGCTCCATTACCTACTATTTCAAATTGCAATAAAATCCTACCCATGAAGAAAGTCTATGTTTTTCTTGCCGAAGGTTTCGAAGAAATTGAGGCATTGACTCCTGTTGATATCATGCGTCGTGCCGAGCTCGACGTCGTCACCGTCTCCATCTACGAAGACCTCACCGTCGTTGGTGCACATGGCATCCCTGTTATGGCTGACACCATTTTTGGCCTTTGCGACTACGATGATGCCGCCCTGCTCTTCCTCCCTGGCGGTATGCCTGGAGCAGCTAACCTGCTGAACTGCGAACCGCTCTGCGAACTGCTTGAGAAGAAGCACCGCGAAGGTACCCCCTTGGCAGCTATCTGTGCAGCTCCTGCCGTGCTAGGTGAGCTGGGTTTGCTGAATGGACGCCCTGCTACTTGCTATCCAGGTTTTGAAGAACATCTGAAAGGTGCCGAAATAAATGACAACGCCCTTATTGTCAAGGACGGCGATACGCTCCTCACGGGTTGCGGCCCGGCTGCAGCACCCGCTCTCGGCTTTGCGTTAGTCGAGCAGTTCTGCGGCAGGGAAAAAGCTGACGAAATCCGTTCCGGCATGATGTTTGGCCGGACATTAGAGGTCAGAGGCTAAAGAGACGGGGCCGTGGAGGGAACGCAAAGATACGCCATCATTGTGGCAGGAGGCAAAGGGCTGCGCATGGGAAGCGACACCCCCAAGCAGTTCCTCGCCGTTCAGGGACGCCCTCTGCTCATGCTTACGTTGGAGAACTTCCACTCCTTCGACTCTTCCATGCCGCTCATTCTTGTTTTGCCCGAAAGCCAGCAGTTGTATTGGGAACGCCTTTGTCGGGAGTATGTGTTCCGTGTGCCCCACACCGTAGTTAGCGGAGGCGAAACCCGTTTTCACTCCGTCCGCAACGGTTTGCAAGCCTTATTGAATGGACAACCTGATGGGCAGCCCGCAAGTCCCGAGTCGCTTGTCGCCGTTCACGACGGTGTGCGTCCGTTCGTTTCCCACGAAGTCATCGCCGCCTGTTTCGAGGCTGCCAAACGTGATGGTGCCGCGCTTCCTGTCATTCCTGTTGTGGAAACCCTGCGTGAAGTGCTTGATGATGTAGAAGGATCAAAAAGCCGCACCGTCCCCCGCAACCGCTATCGGCTTGTGCAGACTCCCCAGACCTTCCGTCTTGGTCTTTTGCGAGATGCCTATGCCCAGCCCTATTCCGAAGCCTTTACCGACGATGCCTCTGTGGTTGAAGCCTTGGGGCATCCTGTCACCCTTGTTGAGGGAAACCGCGAGAACATAAAGATTACCACTCCCTACGACCTCGCTGTGGCTGAGATTCTATGAGCACCCTTGCCCATACCGACATCCAGTATCTCTCCGGCGTCGGCCCGCAGCGTGCCGAAATGCTGCGTAAGGAGTTGGGCATCACCACACTCAACGACCTCCTCTATTACTTTCCCTACAAGCATATCGACCGTAGCCGTCTCTATTACATCCATGAGATAGACGGAAACATGCCCTACATTCAGCTGCGAGGCAAGATTCTCAGCTATGAGATTGTTGGCACGGGTCGTAAGGAGCGCACCATTGCCCATTTTTCCGACGGCACCGGCATCATCGACCTCGTCTGGTTTCAGTACGGGAAGTACATCCAGAAACGCTACATCATCGGCATGGAGTTCATTGTCTTCGGCAAACCCACCGTTTTCAACGGCCGCATCAACATCGCTCACCCTGATATCGACCCTGCAGAGGGCCTCGACATCTCCGGCATGGGCCTCCGTCCTTATTACAACACCACGGAGCGGATGAAGCGCATGAACCTCAGCTCGGGCGGCATGGAGAAGCTGATGCGCACCCTCTTCAGCGTACTCAAGGAACCTGTTCCCGAGACGTTGCCCGACTATTTCGTGCAGGAACACCACCTCATGCCGCTCGACGAAGCCCTCCGCTGCATGCATTTCCCTGAGAACCCCGAGCAGCTGCGTCGTGCCGAGTACCGGCTGAAGTTCGAAGAGCTTTTTTACATTCAGCTTGATATCCTGCGCTATGCTCGATTGAGACAGCAGAAAAGTCAGGGACTTTGCTTCACCGTCGTCGGACAGCTGTTTAATTCATTCTACAACGAAAAGCTCCCCTTCCCGCTGACTGAGGCTCAGAAACGAGTCATTCGCGAGATGCGTGCCGACATGAACAGCGGGCGTCAGATGAACCGCCTCCTGCAGGGCGACGTCGGCAGCGGCAAGACACTTGTGGCCCTCATGGTCATGCTCATCGCTATCGGTAATGGCTATCAGGCCTGCATCATGGCTCCTACAGAAATCCTTGCCGAACAGCACTATGCCACCATCCGCACCCTGCTCGAGGGGCTTCCCGTCCGCGTGGAATTGCTCACGGGTAGCGTCAAGGGGCGTCGTCGCGCCCCCATCCTCAGTGGCCTTGAGGACGGTAGCGTCAATCTCCTTATTGCCACCCACGCCGTGTTGGAGGATACGGTGAGCTTCGCCTCCCTCGGCCTTGTCGTCGTTGATGAGCAGCACCGTTTCGGCGTTGCCCAGCGCGCCAAGCTCTGGAGCAAGAACGACTTTCTTCCCCACGTGCTGGTTATGACGGCCACCCCCATTCCCCGCACCCTAGCTATGACGCTTTACGGCGACCTTGACGTCTCCGTCATCGATGAACTGCCCCCAGGCCGCAAGCCCGTCTATACCGAGCACCGCTACGACACCCAGCGCGCCTCGCTCTACCAGTTCATGCGCAATCAGATTAATGCTGGCCGGCAGGTCTATATCGTTTATCCCCTCATCAAGGAGAGTGAAAAACTGGATCTCAAAAACCTTGAGGACGGCTACCGAACGATTTGTGAAGTCTTCCCTGAGTATGCCGTCAGCATGGTGCACGGGCGTCTGAAACCCGCTGAGAAGGAGGCTGAGATGCAGCGCTTTGTTCGTGGTGAAACGCAGATTATGGTTGCCACCACCGTCATCGAGGTGGGCGTCAACGTCCCCAATGCCAGTATCATGGTCATACAGAACGCCGAGCGTTTCGGCCTCTCGCAACTCCATCAGTTGCGCGGACGTGTGGGGAGAGGTGCCGACCAGAGTTATTGCATCCTTGTTACCTCCTATGAACTCTCCGACGAGAGCCGCAAGCGCATCGACATTATGACGCGCACCACTGATGGTTTTGAAATTGCTGAGGCTGACCTCAAGCTGCGCGGTCCGGGCGACCTTGAAGGTACCCAGCAAAGCGGCATAGCCTTTGACCTTCACATCGCCAACCTCGCCCGTGACGGCATTCTTCTTCAGCATGTCCGCGACATCGCCCTTCGCCTCCTCGATGACGACCCCGACGAATCACGTCCCGAAAACCACATCCTTTGGCAGCAACTCCGCCTCCGCCGCAAAACCAACGTCAACTGGAGTGCCATTTCTTGATGATGAGAAAGCATATTATGGGCAAAGTAGTCGGAAAAATACGATTTTAGTTGTACCTTTGTGCTAGAGAACCTGATTTGAATTGTACAAATCAAATTATAAAAATAAACTCTATGAGTCATTTTCAGTTTTCACGATACCCTGCGGGCTCGGTACGGACAGCCTTGAAGGAGGGGGTGTGCCCTGTGTTGGGGTTGCTTGTCATTACGGGGTTGCTGGTAGCCCTGTTTGCGGGCTTCCTTTATTTAGGGCGTGATATGACACCCGTCATCCAGCCTCATGTAGATGATGGCGAGATGGTAGACCCTAATCCCATGCGCCTAGTATTCATGCTGTTGGCGTTCGTCGGCTCGTTTGTCCTGGCGTCTGTGGCTGAGCGGAAGGGCAATCGGGGAAAGACGCTGGCTGCCTTCTGGATTGGCTATGCGGGTGGGACGCTGTTGTGGCAGTCTACGGGTGAATGTGCGTGGCATTTCAGCATTCCTACAGAAGACTACATCATGTGCTTCCCCCATATCGAAGGGGCGTCTGCGCTGATACTCGTCATTGTCACAACGATTTTACTCGTCTATCTCTTCCGTCGAAGAGCGCTGAGCTGGGGCGTGTGGGTATTCGTGCTCTCGTTCGTGGGGAATTGGTTTGGCCATTTCGTTCAGATTGGCACCTATCCACTTGTCAGCACGCTGATGGAAGAAGGCCAGTGGTTTGTGTGGACGGGGTGGGACATGGGGCTCCTCACTTGTGCGGCAGCATTGGTGCTGAACTTCTTTGCTGCACGCGACGTGAAAGCACGGCTGTGCTGTGCCCTGATGCTCTATTTCGGTATTGGAATTATTGTAACAGGCGTTGCCGGGCTATAGCCTGAAGGCGGCGGCCTGTGCCTGCGTCATCACGCGGAGGAAGTTTTCGCCCCAGACCTTGCGGAGGTCATCGTCGGTGAGGCCCTCAGCCTGCAGGCAGCGGGTGAGGTTCATCACCTCGGAGGCGTCGGCACAACCGATGATACCCCCGTCGCCATCGAAGTCGGTACCGATGCCGACGTGGTGGATGCCGGCAACGTCAATCATGTGGAGCAAGTGGCGCACGGCATCGCTGACGGTGGCACGCCCATCGGCCTCGGGACGGAGGAAGCCGCTGTAGAGGCACACCTGTGCCACGCCGCCGCAGTCGCGCAGGGCACGCAGCTGGTCGTCGGTGAGGTTGCGGGGGTGGTTGCAGAGGGCGCGGCTGCTGCTGTGGCTGCACACGATGGGGGTGCGGCTGAGGGCAAGGGCGTCGTAGAAGCTCTGCTCGGCAGCATGCGAGAGGTCCACCATCATGCCCACGCGATTCATCTCGCGCACCACCTCACGGCCGAAGTCGCTGAGGCCTTTGTGGGTAAAGGTGGTCTCGTTGTCACGAGGACGGGCAGAGGCACAGATAGCGTTGTTGCCGTTGTGGCAAAGAGTCATATAGACTACGCCACGCTGGCGGAAGTGTTCCACAAGGCTGAGGTCGTCGCCAATGGCATAGCCGTTTTCGATGCCCAGCATGATGGACTTGAGCCCCCTTTCCTTATTATAATAGAGCTCGTCGGGCGTGCGGGCAATGGCAACTTGTTGACCTGTTGACTTGTTGACCTGTTGACCCAATCTTACGATGCCGTCGAGCAGGGCATTGGCCTTGCCGGTGGCTGTGGCATAGTCGTAGTGCCCAGGGAGGTCCTGCGGAATGTAGGCGACCATGATGGTGGCATCAAGATGTCCGTCACGCATATTGGGGAGATTGACGAGGATGCGCGGGTCGCGGGTATGAAAGTCGATGTGCTGGTGGAAGAACATCGGGGTATCGCAATGGGTGTCGAGGGTGAGGTAACGGCGATGGAAGCGCCGAGCCTCCGCAAACGACTCCGCCTTGCCCACCAGCCAGCGGAAGAGGGGGAGCATGGAGGTGTCGTTGCCCAGAATCATGCACTCAGGATGCCACTGAACACCTATCATCGGCTTGCCCTCGGTACTCTCGACGGCCTCGATGATGCCGTCGGACGAGAGGGCGCTGACGCGGAAGCCAGGTGCAGCCTCACGCACAGCTTGATGGTGGAAACTGTTGACGGGGAAGTCTTGATTTCTCTCAAGTATCTTTGCCAGCAGCGTATCGGGGGAAATGTTAACGTTGTGTGACGTGGTGTGTCGGGGGGCAGGGCTTTGGTCGTGATTCAACGTGGCGCCACCCTGCACATAGATGTCCTGCCACAGCTTTCCGCCCAAAGCAGCTGTCATCACCTGAAGGCCGCGGCAAATGCCCAGAATGGGAATCTGCTTATGGACAGCCATGCGGACGAGCGGCAGCTCTTGTGCGTCGCGCGGCACGTTCGGCTCGTCCACCTCGGGCAGCGGTTCTTCGCCCAGAAGATGGGGGTCGATGTCACCCCCTCCGCTCAGGATGAGGCCATCGACATGCTCCAGCAGGCTCTCCATCAGCGCCTCGTCAGCATAGGGAGGGACGATGACGGGACTGCCGCCAGCGTGGATGACAGAAGCAAAATACCCCTCCAGCATGGTGCACATGCCGGAGGAGTAGTTACCTGTAATGGCAATCAGAGGTGCCATTATGACTTACTCAACGATGTCGAGAACCTCAACGTCGAAGATAAGCGTAGAGAAGGGCTTGATGGTGCCCTGGTTGCGCTCGCCGTAAGCGAGATCTTGCGGGATGTAGAGCATCCAGTGGCTGCCGACGGGCATCATGGTGAGAGCCTCCGTCCAGCCGGGGATAACCTGGTTGGCGCGGAACGTGGAGGGCTCGTTGCGCTTGTAGCTGCTGTCGAACTCGGTTCCGTCGATGAGCGTACCGCGGTAGTTCACCTTCACACGGTCGGTCTTGGCGGCCACCTTACCCTTACCCTCGGTGATGACCTTGTAGCAAAGGCCGCTTGCGGTCTTCACCACGTCGGGGGTCTTGGCGATGCTGTCCATGAAAGCTTCGCCAGCCTTCTTGTTGTCGCCGAACTCGGCCATCAGGCTCTCCTTGTGGAACTCATCCATCAGGCGCTGAGCCGTTGCCTGAGCTTCAGTCTGCGGCATGAGCATGCCTTTCTCCGTTGTACCGGCAATGAAACCGGCGAGGAAGTTCTTCAGACCGAGCACCTTGGTGCTGTCGTCGCCGAAAGCCTCATGGCTGACGCCCGGGATAATCTGCTCTTTCACCTGCTGGCCAATCTGCATACCCTGCTGACGAGCCATCTGCTTGGGGTTGCTCTTACCGGTAGCACCTTCGAGAATGCCCTGGACGAAATCGGCCATGAAGGTCGTATCGACGCCGAGGCGGTTGACCATATAGTCCTTCAGACCCTGCGACTGGGCAAGACCCATCGTGTAGGAAAGGGTATCGACTTTGTCGGTAAACGATGCTTTGGGAACTGACTTCTGGCAAGAAGCAAATACTGTCATGATGGCTACGGCCATCAGAATCATTGATTTTTTCATTGTTGTTTTGTGGTTAAGTTGTACTGTATTAATTGGTTGTTACCTGTTTGCTTATTGACTTTGGCTTATAGCACCTGCAGGAGTTCCACCTCGAACACCAGCGCGCTACAGGGGGGGATGGCATCGCCTGCACCCTGCTCGCCGTAGGCCAGCTGGTAGGGGATGAAGAGCTTCCACTTGTCGCCCTCGCGCATGAGCTGCAAGGCTTCTACCCAGCCCTGAATGACTTGGTTCACACCAAACACAGCCGGTTCGCCGCGCTCGATACTGCTGTCGAACAGCGTGCCGTCGATGAGGCGTCCTTCGTAGTGGCAGCGCACGCGGTCCGTAGCCTTGGGCTGACGCCCGTTGCCGCGCTTCAGCACCTGATACTGCAGGCCACTCTTTGTGGTGACCACGCCTGGGCGCTCTTTGTTCATGCGGAGGAAGGTCTCGCCCTGCTCCGTAGCTGCGGCAGCCGCCTTCCGCTGAATCTCAGCAAAGTGTTTGTTCACAATGTCGCGGGCTTCGCCAAACGTAATAGCTGTTGGCCGATCCTCGAACACGTCGCGCAGTGCCTGTACAAAATCATCCAGACAGACGTCGCCTGCACCCATCGAACGGAGGTTTTGAGCCATTCCAAGCCCTAATCCATAGCTGTACTTGTCCATTGTTTTCAAAA
>Ga0310690_10001491_pt1 | contig 41386 bp, 76 predicted proteins | sample AusTroGonzalo_MG_2_FD_207661 | JGI IMG/M metagenome (GOLD analysis project Ga0310690, IMG submission 207661) | Bovine rumen microbial communities from tropical cattle in Woodstock, Queensland, Australia - Gonzalo_04 (v2) (version 2) | ecosystem: Host-associated > Mammals > Digestive system >... | reverse complement strand
GTTCTTATCTCCCTTCTCAAAGTGTAAGTAATAATGACGGCGGCGTATTGTTCTTCAACAAGTCTGCAAAGTCCGCCGCTGCTTGCATGACTGCCGTTATATCTTCTTCAACCTCAGAACGCTCGATGTGATAATCTTTTGTGATAATTTTCAACGGCGAATCAGGAAACTCGTATTTGAGGTTTGCTCGCAACATCACGAAGTCCCAATTTGTAACGCCCAAGTAAAAGAGAATTTGGCAATAGTAATTGTCGGGTATGTGTTCGTCCTTCCACTTGTTTGCTTGTTGTGCCGATGTGATTGTGGCGGTCTTTATCTCCAAAATGCCCTTGCGTCCGTCCTTATCTGTTAGCCAGCCATCTAAACTTGCAGCCGCAAACGGATAATCGGTATTACGCCATGAATTATTCGGGATATACTCGACATTCAAATCTTGATGATCGAGTGCGAATAACGCCCTGATATGTTTTTCGGCTTTCGTGCCGTACTGTACTAATGCGTTGTCGGACAAATCAGGCGGTTCGACTAAACCCTTCTTTTCTTCGTAGAGCTGACGGTTAGTTTTCCAGGAATTAAGTCCCATAATGCAGCTCACATCAGAACCGCCGATGTACTTATTCCTGTTCTTCAACCACGATTCGTGATTCTTGCAACGATACATTTTAAGCATTTACAGGATCACCGCCAATCGTTATAAAATTGCTTCCGTCAGGGTTTCTCAGTATCGCATAACGTTTAACTCTGCTCTTTGAACCGTCAGAATTTTTAACGGTAATATACTCTGACTTGATTACGAAACCTGCCGTTTTCATATCAGACATTCTACTTGCGAGGCGGTAAATGCCTAAATACAAGGCTTCTCTTTGTGTTATCCATGTAAACTTGTGGCAAAAGCTGATAATCTTCTTGACCTGTGTATATTCGTTCATTCGATTACCTCCACGGCAGTTATAAGCAAATAATCGTCCGGCAAAGTCTCGGAAATTCTGTGGATTCTTACAAATGCGGGATAGCTCTTTCCTTTGACCTTAAATCTCAGTCCGCTTTCGTTAATGTATCTGTGAACAACCTTGTCAGCGGTAATAAGGTCAACGCCATACTCTAAAACTACGGGGCGAAAATCACCCCTATGTTGCGGTTCAGCAACAACATAATATACATTGTCTTTACTCATTTTGTCCTACCTTTATTCTTTGGGAATAAAATAATCAACGGGTTCGTTTAATGCTTTGCAGATAGCAATATAATCTTTGATCGTAATGTCTTTGTTCTTATTTAGTATCGTCCAAAGCGTGTTATATATGATTCCGCTTGCTTCTGCCAACTTCGTCAGCGATATATCGTTTGCTAAAATGTAGTCGTTAATGTTTTTTATGACCTTTTCGCCCATGTCTTACCTCCTTTCTTGATGTTATTATACGGCTTTATTGATAATTGTCAATAACAAATGCAAGAAAAAAGGGAAATATATTTCAATTTCCCTTTTCCCAGGACACAAGCGTTAAATGTCCGAAAGTCGGCCAATAACGCTCTTATATATATCAGGCTGCACAACCTTTATTATCTCCATTGTTTCATTAACGATCTTCCAAACGTCCGTCGCTCTCTTGCCTGATATGGCATACAGAAATTCAGAACCGTTATACCTATCTATTTTTACTTCTCTAATCGGTTCATATTTCGGTTTTGCCTTTGGCTTCCTGTATAAATGGTCGTAGAGAATATAAAAGGTTGCGAGCTTTTCCGCGTCCTGATAAGTCGTTGAGTTTTTTTCAAGCTCGTTGATTGCTTTTAGCAATTCGGCTTCGGAAAACATCAATCCTTACTCCTTCTCCATTCTTTTAATAATGGTGTTAATAGCTCTGCGTTCTTCCTCGGAACTTACCTCGTTCATCATTTCGCGAAGCATATCAATTTTTTCTTCCTTGTCGCCGCCGGCGTATGAATAGCCTCTGCGTGAGTATCTTCCTCTACGAGCGTTTGAATAACCGCCCTCGTTAGAATAGCCACCCTCGGAAGAATACCTACCCATGCTATCACGCTTTGCGTTTCTGCCTCTGCCACGGGCATAGGAATATTCGGACATATCCCTGTCGCCGTCTGCGTAAGAATAACCGTCCTCGGAATATTCTTCATACATGATGATCTTGCATGAGTTCTTAATTGAATTAAGAAGTTTGTCGATCTTTTCCAGGTCACTTGCGGAAATATCGCCTTTTTTAACGATATTATCAAGTTCCTGTTTGAGCATATCCTTCAATTCATAATAAGTGTGCATAACAACTTCCTCCTTCCTTATGCAATTCTTTCAACAGATATTGAAGCATTACGTCTAATCGTTACTGACGGTGTAGGCACAACGGTAGGATCATCTTCCGTACCGTCAACATATCTTCCCGAAACTGTCATGCAACAACCGCAAGGGATAGTAATTATCGCTACGGTGTTGATGTGGGTATAGTCCTCTACTGCCGCCGGAGTAATGATTGCTACGCTTTCGGGTATTGTTACCCCGTCAAGTGTGATACCAAGAGCAATAGGCGTAATTGCACCGCCCGTCGGTATCTGTACGTTTGCCTGTAGCGTAACCTTGTATCTTGCAAATCTGTTTGGAGTATTACCTTTGAGAATAAGAATCCCAGGTGCGGCGGGAATAACACTTCCCGCGTTGCAAGGAATAGAAACATTGTTAAACGGGATAGTACCATTTAACGCAACTGTGTTATCAGCCGTTGTTATATATTCTGCCATAGGTTATTTCCCCCTTAGTTGTAGAAATTGCCGTTGCAACCGCAACCCTGGTTCTGATTGCAAGTGAAGATAGGTGTTCTGCCGTAAACGGGTGTTGAAGGAACAGGGCAATTAGACAATCTGTTGTAGAGCTGATCTACTTCATCGCTAAAGCCTCTCTGAATAAATGCGTTCTGTGCCGTCTGTGATTCACGAAGCGTAGCCATGTTAAGCTGCTGACGAAGCTGAGCAATTTCATCATTCTTCGCGTCAATCTTATCGGCGCAAAGCTGATCGAGGATTCTCTGAGTTGAAGCGGTCTGTGAAGCAATAACATCACGAATACCGTCGGAAAGAGCCGCCCTATCAGCGCAGTTTTCAGTAGCGATTGTGTATTTGAGGTCAGCCGTAGCCGCCCTGTTCTCACAACAACAATTTGCTAACTGTGCCTGTGTTGCGTTAAAGCCGGAATTGATAGCGTTCTGTAAACCAAATGCCTGATTCATGTTAGCCATCTGTCTGTTAGCCGCCGCGATTTCTGCTGAATAGAAACCCTGATTTACAGTATCTCTCATATCACCGCAACAATTACAAAGCTGATTTGAAAGACCGTAAACGCCGTCACGAATACTTGTGATATTGTCGTTTAACATCTGATCTCTGAAACCGCTATTGATGTTGTCTGTCTGATTCAGCCAGGGATAAAGCAAACCCGTACCCCCGTTACCGCCGCCAAAGCCGTTGCCCCAACCGTTGTTACCGAGAAGAAGGAATAACAAGATTATCCACCAACCTTCGCCGTTGCCAAAGCCGAAGCCGCCGTCGTTTCTGTTTGCTCCCATAACTGCCGCTATGTCTGCACAACTCATTTCTGATGTAGTAAGTGACAATTTAATCACTCCTTTCTTAATAAATTTTTGTATTACATAAATCGCGCAATTTTATGTCTAAGTAATGTATAATTGGCTTAGCGGATAGGTTAGCTACCGAAAGCCGTTTGCCTTAACGGTTTCCGCTTATTATTAAATAAGGCGTTTACACGAAAGGCGGTGTATATATATGTCGAAAGCCAATAGGCTTTATAATATTTGGTGTGGTATTAAGAAACGTTGTTATAATCCCAAAGAACCTTGTTATCCTCATTACGGCGCAAGAGGTATTACCGTATGCGACGAATGGCTACACGATTTTAGTGCGTTTGAACAATGGTCGTTAGCCAATGGTTATTCCGATACCCTCACTATTGATAGAATCGACAACAACGGTAATTACTGTCCTGAGAATTGCCGTTGGATAACTCACGATGAACAACAAAGGAATAGGTCTAATAATGTTCGTGTAGAGCATAACGGCGAATCTAAAACCATTTCCGAGTGGTCGAGATTATTGGGTATCAGCGACAAAACCTTATATAAAAGGTATGATTCCGCAATTAAACACAAAGGTTTTTGCGTATATGACGATTTACTAATTACCGCAAAATATCCAAAGATATATACAGAAAGCTACAAAAACCGTAAGCCGAAACCGTCAAGGATAGTAGAACAGTATTCGCTTAACGGCGAATATATATGTTCACTTTCGCTTGTTGAAGCCAGGGAAAAAGGTTTTAATCCTAATAATATTCATAACTGTTGTTCGGGTAGGTGTAAAACCGCTTGTGGCTACATTTGGAAATATACCGATACATTTTCTAAATCATAATTAAAATCTCCTTGTTTACATAAAAGGCTTCAACTGTTCGTAAAGCTGATTTGCCTTTTGAGCGCATTGGTTCACTTGCGCCTGACTTATCTTGCCGGAATTAAGCATATTTTGAACGATCTGTTGAGGATCGCCGTTAAAGTTCTTTTTGAATTGAATGAACTGTTGAATCATCGGGTTTGCGGGTGAGTTATTTCCTAATTGCTGATATAAAGGATTCATTACTTCTCACCTTCTTTTTCATTGTGGGGTTTTCTGAATCCGTTGATTGAACGCTTTACACTTTCCCGAAACTCGTCAAATTCCTTCCTTGAAACATAATCATTTGTTGTTACTTCTTTCGTAACATTAGAACTCTGCTTTTCCGATGTTCTTTCGGTAATATCGAAGATACGAAGGGGTAAAGGCATACCGCTTTGATCTACGCTTTTCATATACATAATAGGTTCTTCTCTATCCATAAGAACAACCGTTTGTCCCGCGCCCACGGGAAACGATTTGGCGGCGTTCTCGCCCAAGACCCATGTAATTCCATTCGAAGAACTTTGAACGCCATTTTGAGGCATTTGTGGGGGTTGTAGGGGCATTTGCAGATTTGGATAATACTGTTGCTGATAGTAATTCTGTGGTACATAAGCGCCGTATGCCATTTTTATATCTCCTTTTTATAGTAATAAAGAACTATCTCGTTGCCGGAATCCCAACTGTCGTAATAGTCGCCGTCTACAACCGTTACAACGTGATTCTGACAGGCTAAAACATATCTGCCTTTTTTATGATCTTTCGCAAATTGAGATACCGTTATACAGTTAGGGCAAACCGACGGTATCATGTGTTCCTCAAATCCATATCTTTTAAGATACATACCCCAAACATAGTTTGCGGACGGCATATCTTTGAACGCCAAACCCTCAGCGCAAAGGCCGATGTAAGAATCTTGCCAATCCTTGCCGATTGCTTTGCTTACGGCTCTAACTGCACAATCTCCAATGCTTTTATGCAACGGGTTATTGTTAAAGAAAACGTAAGCCATAAGCAACCTCCCTATGACTAAATTTTGGCAAAATAAAAGCACCCGTAGAATGTCCTACGAGTGCGTGTTTACTACTATAAATGCGACAATTTTATGACACTAAATATGACGGAATAATACTTCTTCGGTTTTAGAAACTATCCTCATTACTTGTCTTTCAGATATGATTATATTTTCGTGCTTATAAAGATATTCGACGGTCTGCGAATATGTCAAACCGTCGATAAGCCGCAATTTCAAAATCAATCTATCACGGGACGAATGTATGTATTCGTCGATAGCGTTGGCAATATCGCTATTTTTAACGTCAGATAAATCTGCCTTTTGCGTCCCTTCTCCTGACACGCTTTCCTTTGCTTTCGCCATTACTATGTGTCCTTGTTCTCCGTCTGTGTACTATTCGTGCCGCCATTTGTTATATCTCCGTTGTGTCCTATGTAGTTTGCGTTGCTACCGTCGTCAGCCTCTACCGAGGTATAGTCGTCAACATAATCGTACTGATTCCACGCCCATAACCACATCGCATTTGTTACGACTAACAAAACAATCAAGAGGATAATAATTATGTTTCTCCACCTGTCGTTTCTTTCGTCCTTGCTCTGCATACGCTCGAAAGCGATTCTGCTCATTATGATGTTATCATTGTTGTTTTCCATAAATCACATCTCCTTTGATTATAACATATTTCAATTTTGCCGAATTGTTGAAATATAATTTTGAAATTTGCATTTATATTTCAAAAACTCACTCAATTTTGCCGAATTAGCCTAATTCTTTATCTTTAGGTTTATTTTCCTGATATACTTTTTGCATTGTTTCAAGCATTTTACAAAGCACAATATACTTGGCTTTGGTTTCAATCAGTTCATCATAAATCGCCCTTTTAATCTTTACATATTCACTCATACATTTACCTCCTTTAATAATGCCCTTATTGCTTGCCCAAATTCGCATTTTTCATCACCGCATTTTGTTGGTGAAGTTCCATAAGGGCAACAACAAATATAATTTTTCAAGTATTCTTTTGCCTGTTCTTCTGTCATAGTTTCACCGCCTTAATTATTCGTTGATCCTTTAAGTCCTTCAATGAAATTTGCAGCGGCTTTTTTCCCTGTACTGTAAAAGATATTGCTATTTAACATTACATAGCCGCACATCGGACAATAAGGTGTTTTTCTGTATTTCGAGACTGACTTACAATGCTTGCAGATATAATGATAATGTCTTTCATCTACCTTAACCGATAACCATTTTGAATCAGGCATAAGATCACCTTACCTTTTTTGTAGCCGGAAAATCAATAGGTGCGTCAATTTCTTTACTTTTGATTTCGCCGTTCTCATTTACTGTTACGTTGTAATAGTGAATGTTGTTTGCCGGACGCATTTTTCTTGTCTTTAACATCTTAATTTCCTCATCGGCAAAGTGCTTCTCAGTAAGTGCGCCTATGCAGAAACAGATTCCCATAAGCACCGCCGATACAACATAATACATAAAATCCATTTTTCTTATCTCCTTTTTAACGGTGTTAATGTTGCCTTGATTGTATCGGGATAATTGAGAAAAATCAATAACAAGTTGTGAAACGTAACAGAATCGTAACAGAAAACCCCCGATGTGCCTATCGAGGGTTTTCAAGAGTGTGCTTTTATGGAGAACAGATTGCTCTATGATGTGATTTCATTATAACAAACGGGATAAAGATTTCAACTAAACTTGCCGTTTAATATATGTAAACTAATTCAATTATGATGAATTAAAATAAAACCATTAAAATTTTAATTCGTTTAACTCAATTAAAACTTGCTTTAACTCACTTCAATTTTGGCAAATTACATATTGATTGTATCTTGAATTAGTAAATAAAAGTGAACGGCAAAAACAGAAAATAATAAGCCAAACAAACCAACAACAAATAATATTTCTATTATCTTGTCCGTCATACATTCACCACCGTATCTACCTATAAAAAAGGCTCGAAAGCGATACGTTCAATCGGGCGAAAGATACGCAAAGCTAACGAGCGATTACAGGGTAATTATATCTGATATGTAGGCATAAGTAAAGGGCGTTATACGGAGGGAACGCCCTTTACTCATTGAGGGGATTTAACCAAGAACCGAAGTCCCGTTATTATTTAAGTAAGCAGCTCCATGTTCTGCCGCCCACGATTCCGTCAGCCTCAATATCTCTTGCTGCCTGGTATGCTTTTACGGCGTAGTCTGTCTTTGAACCGAATTTAGCGTCTACATTCAGTTCGTTGCCGTCCTGATCTCTAAAGCCGAAAGCATTAAGAAGAATCTGCAAGGTTTCTACCTGATTGCCCTCGTCGCCAAGTTTGAGTACGTCCATTTCAACGTTTACGGTTGCCGGAATATCATCATCAATCGGTTTCTCGATAAGAAGTGTCATATCCTCGTTGTAAAGAATATCGCAGTCAACGCAATCGTAGCCTACACCGTTTACACTACCTCTTGATGTGTACTGCCAAATATCGCACCACTCAGGCTTTGTATGAGGTTCGCCGTCGTCGTTGCCCCATGAAGCAAGCCAAAAGTAATCACAAGCAATATCCTTAAAGTAGTTATCAAACCACCATGTCGTGCAATACACGCCTACGTTATAACCTGCGTCATTCAAAATGCGAGTAAATACGGGGATAGTATCTTCGATGTGATCCGCAATAGAATCTTCTTCAACGTCATAGAAAACGGGGAAAGATATTTTATCCTTGTAAGGCTCGATAAGGCGGAGACAATGAGCTGCTTCGCTTGCTGCTGATTCTTCGTCCTTAGCGTATGAGTAGAAATAAACGCCTACCTTTACGCCCGCCTCTAAAGCACTCTGAATGTTCACATCGAAACATTTATCGTCCTGGGATTCGCTATCTTTGCCGAAACCGCAACGAATAAAAGCGAATTTCACATCGTCCTGTCTTGCAACTTCCCAATCAATAGTTTTATTGTGTTCAGATACGTCAATACAATTATAAGCGTTAGCCATTGTTGTTACCCTCCTTTAATTCCTTCTGATATTCTACATCTGAGGCTTTAATGATCGCGCCTGCAAGCGTACCGATACCGCTTATTACGGCCGTAATAATAGCCATTGTCTCGCCTGTCAGAATTGCAGCTACAACCGAAGTGATAAACGTACATACGGGAATAGCAAGAATCTGAATCCATTTAAGCGTCAGATAAACATTGTCCGGCAATTTGATCTTCATGTCTTTTCTCCTTTACTTTTTTATTTTGTGTACTTCATCTCGAAGTTCATCAATACGGATAAAAGCGGTTTCCAAATCACGCTTTGTTACCGCCAATTCCTTAATTGTTTCGTCTCCGCGCTCAGAATACTTGTCAACCTTTTTCTCCAACTGTTCAATCCTGTAATTAACAAGTTTGTTCGAGACAAGGATTCCTCCGCCCGAACCTATAAGTGTTCCAAGCAAAGCAAGCGCGGCAGTCCAAAACTCGCTATTCATACTACATCACCTTATATCCTTCCTAACACTTCCTTAATAGCGTCCTCTACATTCGTTGCCGTAAGTGTCGTACCGCTATTGTCAAACGATATGTTCTTCGCCGCAATCTCCTTGTGGAAAATTATGTCGATGTTGCCGTTACAATCTTGATAAATATTGTTCAATCCAAACAATGTTTTTATTTGTACGGGATCGAGATTATAAACCAACGGCGTAGCTAAAATGCCTAAAATCTGAACAGGCGTTCCGTTGCTATACTGTGTTTGTAAATATGTTTTATATTCGGCTAACGTGCTACCGCAAGCACGATTTCTAAAACGGATAATCGAACCCTGGGAGATAGAGCAAGCATTAGGATAATTTGCCGTACCGACAGAATTATAGAATTGAGAACCCGTAATGTTATTATTAGTGTGCGAACACATTGAGGTCATAACTCTTGAATTGTCGCCACTAAAAGTCGTGTCTGTAATATAATAGCCGTCCCAACCGACGTTGCCCGTAGCTTCCTGTCCTGTCAACGTAATTACTTTTTTATCAAGTATCAACTCGCCTGTCGTTACGTTGATTTTACCGCTATAAACAACACCTGGGTTATTTGGAATATACGGATAATAGCCTGTAAAAGTGGCGGGGAAATTTATTGAAGTGTCGTTATTGTATGTTGTTCCGTCCACCGCAAATCTTATGTAATAGCAATTTGCGGGTGTAGTTATCGTTGTGTTAGAGCCGATTGACGACGAAACGCTTACCCAAGTTTTATCGGACGTATAGTAATGCACTCTTAAATTTGCAAAACCACTTTTCTTGAAACAATAGTATGAAGTATTAGGCGTAGCTTTAATATAGCCTACACTTCTTATTCTTGTATTGTTTACGATGTCTTGTCCTGTGGAAATATCAATACTACCGCTTTCCCATTCTTCGTTCCATTGATTGATACCCCAATCGGCTACATTTTTAGTGCCGATAAAAGCCTCGTAATTAGTAACGTCAGAACCTTCGCAAACAAGAAGTTTAGCGGTCAAGAAAATATCCGTACCGCCGTTAGCACCCGAACGATAACCCGTTAAAACCGCATATTCGGCATTAGCGTGTGTTGTAAATGTTTTTGCAACATCACTTGTCAGGTTCGTAAGTGTTGAGCCTTGATTTATTCCCTGTCGGGCATTATCAAAATAGATAACATTCAAAGAACCCGCTAAATAGGATTGTCCGAACAATTTTATACTGTATGTCGTATTCGGTTTAACTTTGATGAACGCACTTGAAAAGTTTTGCTCCACGTTTCCTGTGTTTGTTGAGCCGTTCCAATTTGTATATACACCTCTACGAACAGCGGAATTGTCAAAAAGGTTCTTGCCAACTACGGAAACGGTGCAAGCGTTAAATCCGTTGATTGCCCTTATGTTGTCGGGCGCGGGATCACCCGAACCTGTCTGATAAGCATTTATCTTACATTCGCAACTTCTTAAAGGCAACATAACGCCAGGGTTAAAAACGGCTACTGTTCCGCTTAATTCGTCTAACGGGAAAAATCCTTCGACCATATCCTCAACTTCTTCCCTGTCGGGTTTCTCGGCTAAACCTGCCTCGATACGATCTTCGAGGTCATTCATATTCGCAGCATTATACGGATCGCCTGCCTCCGTAACTATACCCTCATCACGGCTGACTGTTACACTCTTTGAAAAACTGCCGTCATATATAGCTCGACGATTAGGATATTGTGATACTCGATCTTTCCACAATCTCTTTACAAAACTCATAGGGTTTATCCTCCTTGTTAATATCAGTTTACTTTTGTATATGCTTTATAGCAAGCCAACGGAAACATCATCTCCGCAAACAATTTCTACGCCTGCGTAATATTCCACCTGTCCGTTCAATTCACCGTCCAACTGTTTTTTCATATTGAGCAACATGGATTCAATAATGTTCAGATCACGACTATTCCATGTTGAACCGTATGGCACTCTCTCAGCAACGCAACCACGATTCCAAGAACTACCCATTAGTTTATAAAGTCTCTCAATCTCAATGATTACATTGTTTCTGTGCGTTTCGTTAATAAGTGTTTCCTTATCCGTTACGTTTGTAAAAGGAATGTAGGTAGCGTGTAGTGCGTCTGCGATATATTTGACGTTATAAACTATGCGAAGCCAATCTGCTGCGGAAAACGTATCTGTGCCTACCCAATTTGTTTTCGGTGTAGTCCAAGCCATGATCTAACCTCCTTTATGTCTTGTTATAAAAACTATTGTAGTTGATAGGCGAAGTCATGCCCTGATCGCTATAAAGTTTCATAATGAATCTCATAGCTCCGTAAACTGCCTCATCGTTTACGGGTGCGGCTGAATCAAATGTGCCTATATCCATAACAGGTGTAACCGCTTCGTGATGTTCTGCCGGAAAATAAAAGACTTTCCAATCGTGCTTGTTATCGTCAGTAAAAATGATGTAATGAAGATACTCAGCTTCATGTCCTGTACCTTCTTCCAACATTCTGCTTGCACCCAAAATATAGAAAAATGAGTGTTCACCGCCGCTTGTAAACGTTGCCTTTGCAACAATGCAAACATTCTTTGTTGTCTGAAATATCTCATAATCGTAATAGCCTGAATCTACTGCTACTAAGGGACGTTTATTTATAACATCGTAAACAATATACTCAGAATCCATAGGCGAAAAAACCTTACGGCAAGTGATATGTCCTTTGCTGCCAGGCATAGTAAATTTCATGCCCGTAATTATACAAGTCTTAAATACGTTTTTTTCCGTTTCAAGCCTGATAATGTCGCCGATTTCAAGGGATAAATCCTGTATTACATCAACCTCATATTGGCTTGAAACATCACTCATAAACTGAGCAACACGTTTTACTTTATCTGCGTTGTAGCCATTGGCAACAAGAAGATTGTTATTGACATAATTCTCATCGGAATTAGTGTCAACAACTTCTGTTTCTTCGTATTCGTCTCGCTTGACCTCATAGAATCTGAAAATAGGCTGCGCCGTTGTTGCTACATCTGATCTAAGGTGCATATAAACCTTTGTTGTGCCGTCGCTATTCATTGATTCTGAGAAGCTATCAACCGTTATATTTGCATTAGGATCAGTAGCCTGCGCGTCAACAAGCTCATATTTGCCAAACGCCCAAAACGAAAGCGTATAATTTGCCGTTACCGTTGAGCCTGTCGGAATTTCAACGGCTTCGTCTGCTTCTTGTTCGATATATTCCTCAGACAAGGTGTATTCGTTCCTTGCTACTCTGATTTCTCCAACCTTCGGTTTACTGTCAAGAACATTCTTTGACTGATTGTATCTTGACAAATAACTGCTCTCAAACGTCTTATACTGAATGTCGTTTGTGTTGTGGAGATCGAAAGTGCCTGCTCCGGCGGTAATAAAACAACCCATAGCATTAGCCACAAGCTGCCTTATTTCGTTGCCGTCAACAACGCCATAGTAATTACACTCTGAACCGTATTCATCAACCTCGCCGTGAAATACATCGTATGTGTCAAACATCTCGCGCATAATGTCCTTAAACAGTCTGTTATCAACAATGTCGCCAGGCGCAAGTGTATTATCAACAATGGAAACAAGCGGATATGTTGCGCCACGGGAAACAAACTTAAAACTTACTGCGGCCTTAAATGTTATCTTTTTGTTTTCATATTTCGGTGTTTCCTTTAATGAACCTGATAGCATAGCCACATATTCGGGAATACCTGCCGATTCGTAGCCTGCCTTAAAGATACAACCCATACCGCACTTAAACTGATTATTCCAATACTCAGATTCAGGCGAATATGTGCCGTCAGGATCAAGACATACAACCGTTATTTCGTAAGAGGGCAAAGTCTGAGAAGTCAGGTCAGTTTCTTCATCAATATTTACGGATATAACGCGCCTGTTCTTGAATATGACGGATTCCAAACTGCTTCCAAAGTTCTTTATCCAATTTAATTGATAACGCCCGGCTGACGTGCTATATAACTTAAATCTTCTGTATTTGCCTGCGTCGGCGATTGCAGAAGCCGCAAACGTTATTTCTTCATTCAGATTAGAATTATAGACAGTTTGTTCAACTGCCCAACTGCTTGATTGAGGATTGTATTTTTCTACGACAACTCTCTGAGGAATAAGTCCGCCCTTAAACGAAAGCGTACCGCCAAAAGGTATGCCGACAAAGTTCTTGTAATAGGTATCGCTTCCGATAAGGTATTCAGTTCCGGCAGCAACATAAGGCGTTACACCGTAAGGAACACTCCATATCGGAATATCGGAAATACCGCTATAATTGTTAGGGGCGCAAATGCGGTTAGGATCATCAACGGGCATACCGTCGCCTAATACGGCGTAGTAATGCTCGTTGTTGCATAATTTCGGCCTTACAATAGGTGCAACGGAATCGTCAAAAAATTCTTCGTCAAAAGCCACATTTGCTTTAAGCGAAGATGTTTTCCTTGCATTTATCTCAAAATAGAGCTTCAACGGCGGTCTGATTATTTGATTCTGCTTTTCTCTAAACAGTTCACTTATATATCTCATAATTCTTCACCTACTCCGATGATATTCGCTTCGCAGTTCAGATAGTAAAGCGGTTTGCCCGTTGTGCTATCCATTTTGAAAGGCTGAGCTGACCTGTCTCCGACATACATTGTTTTAGTCTGAAATGAGTTAGCCGCCATATCCCAATAAGTAGCGTCAAAGTAGAAATGCTTATCGAAAAACTGACAGATTTCCGCCCAAACTTCGGGAGATAATACCGCCCATTTAAGTTCTATTTTGTTTGCTCTTGCGATTACTGAACCTCTTACGATACCGTCAGCCGTTCTTGCCTGGTCTACCATTGTAGCAATAATCTGTTTGCCACTCTCATAGGCGGCGAATGGTATCTGAATACTATCGCCGTCTGAGGATAAGGTTATAAAATTTCCTGTTCTTTCAACTGACATAATCGCTTACTCCTTCCTTATCTGCTAAACGCGCCGTTACTGATCTCTGCTCCACGTTTTCTTGCTTCACTCTGTACGACCTTGAATATCTCCTTGCCGTCGATGACAATAGTTGTTTCCTTGTCGTTATCACCGCCGTATGCAGACATACCGCTTACAACTGCCTGGAAGATGTTACTTGCAAGGCTCGCCATAGCACCTTCGTTCATAGCACCTATTCCGTAACCCATGTTGTTTGCCGGAACGCTTATCTGCCTGTCGGTGATGAAACTATTTGTCGCCTGTAATGACAACTCTGCCAATCTTGAAGCTGCCTCGGTAGCACTCTTTGTGTATTCCTCAATACCCTTCGCAAAACCGATTGAGAACCACATACCGCTTTCGTGAGTTTCTTTTGACGGCGAACCCTGTCTGATAGCGTCTGCCAATCCTTCAAGAGCCGCACCGCCCAAGCTCGAACCCATACGCCCTGCGTCGTCAACCCACTCTCTCATGCCGTTTATGAAGCCTTGACCTGCCATTTCGCCCGCATACTCATAATCATCAAGATATGAGATCGCTCCCCATGTACCTTCATTCGAAAGCTCTGCGGCGGCTTTATAAACCTTATTCAACATAGAGGTTGAAGCCATGCTATCGGCAAAGGCCGTAGCAAGTTCAGTAGCAACGTATGAGTAATCGCTCTTATATGCTTTTGCACCTTCCGCACCCTTTTTGGATAAAGAAGAACCTGCATTATAAGCCTTGTTTTTAGCGTTTTCTGAACCTAAAGCGTTGGCAAATAATGTAGCAAGGTTATCAGCAATAACACTAAATTCATTTGCCGCGTTGCCGTTGTTGTTAGCACCGTTGTAGGCATATTCAAAGAGCTTGCCACCCGAAGCTAAAACATCACGCATATTGCTCAACAAGCCGTTGTTGTATGCCGAACTTGCATAATATCCGGCATTAGAGAACGATGTTGAAGCTGCACCGCCCTTTGATACGCCGTTAAATGCAGAATCATACAAAGCCTGTCCCGCGCTTGCCGCTAACGATGTACCGCTACGAATACCGTCTACATATCTGCTGGATTCATAAGCAGAAGCATTATAAAACCAACGCGAGCCGTTGCCGTTGTTTGTCGCGCCATTGAAAGCCTTTTCATAAACCTTTTTAGCAGCTCTTTCAACTTCGTCAGCTCCGCTCTCAATACCGTCAGCATAAGCCTTAGAATAGTTCGCGCCTGCTTTTGTTACCGATGATGTATCTACTTCGGTTTTGGTGTAGTGATTTTTATTTGTTCTTTCGGCTTGCTTTAATGCCTTTTCTAATTGCTTCAAATCCTTTTCGGGATCACTATTTGTAGCAATACGATAAAGCTCTTGTAAGAACGGGTTAGAGTTAAAGATTTCGAGAATGGATTTGCCAAATTCGAGCGTAAACTGTTCGCCCAATGTTCTACCCGCAGTTTTGGCACGTTCTTCAATTCCTGATTTTTCAACCGAGCCTATAAAGAAATAAGAAAATAAACCGCCAGGCGTTAAACCGGGGATTGTAAGAGATTTGCCTAAACTTGAAGCAAAAGTAAGTCCAATCGTAGAGCCGTTGGCTTCGGCTTCGGCTTTTAACTGTTCGGGTGTCTTTCCTGTTATCCAAGTAAACAGATCAACACCGTAGCCGTGTGGATTGTGCATAAGAGCATACCAAAATTCTTCGCCGATACTTCTACCGTTTACGGCGGCCTCATGTGCCAATTCTTCGGGTGTTTTGCCTAACGCCCATTCCCAAAAGCCTTGTCCTACAAGTCCCGCACCCTTTCCGAGTTCGATAACGATTTCGGGGAATGTAAGTCCGCTATAATATTCAAAGAATCCGGCAATCTGATCTTTAGCCTCTTTTATGCGGTTTTCGATAGCAGATGAAAGAAAGTCATAGCCTGGGGTAATAAGTCCCGTAAGGTCTGTCTGCTCTCCCGATGTGCCACCGCCGCCTGATGTACCGTCGTCAGGGCGAAGAACGTTAAGCTCATCAATACCGATCATGTAATCTTTGAGCTTCTTTGCGTTCTTTGCGGCACTACCCGTAGCCTCAACAACGTCATCGTAATAATCAACTTCGTCCTCAATACCCATTCTGTCAGACATATCGGGTATTTCATAACCGAAGAAACGGGCGATTTCCTGGAAACCGTCCTCTAATACGTTGAAAAATGCGGTGAGGTAAGGCAACACTTCGTTGATTGCGGGAATAAAGATATTGCCTAACGCTCTACCCGTCATTGTAATTTGCTCTTTGAACACTTTCATTTGAGTGGCCGGATCACGCAAGGTCTTACCCATATTGCCTTGCACTTCCGCAACATGTGTCATTAAAGCAATATAACGCAACTGAACTTTCTCCTGTTGCGTAAGCTGATTGAAGTTTACAATCTTGTGTTCTGTGTTATCATCGACGGCCTGTGTGTTTGCTATCAAAGCACCTGTTTCTTCGTCTACCGCATAAGTCATTATGCCGTAATTTTCGGGGTTTGAAGCAATATCTACGAGCTTACCCTGAGAAATATCCCAACCTAACTTACGGATAGGCTCAATTCTTCCTGAGATAGCCGCCTTAACCTTATTCTGAGCTTCTTCGGTTGTAAGGTCGTAGTATGAAGCAATATCATAGGATAATTGCGTCAACTGTTGCGACATATAAGCAGCCTGATCGCCGCCTACACCGAAGCCTTTGATAAGTGTTTCAAAAATACCCTGTGCCTTTTGCCAACCCGCTATGTCAATACCCATAGCCTCGCGTACCGTTTCACCGTACTTTGTGGCATTATCAGCATAACTTCCAAGCGACACATTAAACATATTCAATGTCTTAATGTAAGTCATTGAATCTGCTATGCCGTCGGAAATAATGCTTGATAATTGTCTGTAAACGGCAATCAGGGCGGTAATTTTAATCGCCTGATTCGCGAATGAAGTAGTAAGTTTATCAACGCCTTCCGAAGCCGTCTTTGACGCTTCGCCTGTTTCCTTGATGTTTACCGTAACCGTCTTGCTTTTCAGCTTGTTAAGAGCCTTATCGAGTTCGCCTAACTTGTCGATAAGTTTATCGAGATTAGCAGTATCAAGTTTCGCGTTTATGTCTAACTCTAATGCGTCAATTTTCTCGGAAGCCATATCTTTATACCTCGCCAAACTTGCTATTTATCTTCATCATCTGAGCAAACATATAAGCCATACCCTTGTCATTAACGGCATTTGATTCAGCAGCTTCTTTTCCTGTCGGTTCAGAATTAACTTTGCGAATCGGAAAAGGTTTCTCCAAATAAGGTTCAGCTTTCGGGTGTTTTGCAAAGGGTACAAGCAAAGGTGCAACCCTGGCAATAGCTTCATAAACGTAAACACCCTGTAACCACATATCGCTATTGGCCTGATCTCGCTTCATATCAAATGCTTTTCGATATGCAATAGCAAGCGTATGATCCTTATTGTAAAACTCATCGTAAGTCATACCCATAGCAAGATATGTAGGGAACGCTTTATCAAATATAGAACGGCAAGTGTCGGGGGTTTCGGCTGTGCTGCCTACGCCCCCAACCTGCATACCGTTTGAGGACGATATTGCCGTTAGTTCATCGTCCACTTCACTACGTTTTTTTCGTCTACCTCAAACAGAGATTCGACGGGTGCTTTGTAAAGATCAATCAAAGCGTCAAGAAGTCCTGTCTTATCAATACGTTCAAGTATCTCGTCAACTTCTTCGATAGTGAGTGTACTGTGATTTGCAAGGAACGCGCCACGCCACAATAATGTGAGCGAATAAACGGGTTTCTTGTAAACTTCTGTTACGTTAAAACCCATATTCTCGGTTGCAATAACCGATTTTCTGTTAAATGTGAGCTTGTATTCCTTGCCGTTGTCTGTGAATGTCAATGTCTTTTCCATATAAATATCGTCCTCAAAAGTATTATGCAATAGTGTGTCCGTTAAGAAGCTGAGAATGTAACTCCCGTTGTAGGAATGATACCAACAATCATTTCGGAAACCTCATTTACTCCGCCACCCTTCTTAGATACATACGGATAACCCTTGAAAGAGAATTTACCGTTGTGTCCGTCAGGTGTTCCCGCATTATCTCCAAACCAAACACCAAAGTTGGCTTCTGTACCTTCCGTGGCCTTGATTGTAGAATAAGTGGCTGCGTCGTAGTTGCAAGTAAATTCGAGATTGCCGCCATTGTCCTTAACGCCTGGTATGTACCAATGCTGATCGTCGCTCAAAGTAGTCGCCTGTAACTGCTCCGGCGGATTAACCAAATCAGGGTAATCTTTAATGTCAACAAGCTTCGCCCATGTAAGTGTGCCTGATCCTGTACCTTTCATAAGGTATGACGCAATAGTGCTGATTGCCATAATCTTTTATCTCCTTGTGTATAGATTTCCGCTTGCGTCTGCGGTAGCCGTAAACGTAGCGGTTATTCTGTAATTTTGAGCATTGTTCAGATCGCTCATAGGTTTACAGGAAACCATATTAAAGTTAAGAGGAAAAAGCGTGTCTATTATTATCTGCATAATAGATTCAGCTTCGGTTTTCTTGCCGTCCGTCTTATTTGAGTAAACATCAACGGTCAAAGTAATATCTCGGAAATTGTCGTTGCCGGACGAATCACGCATTTTGTAAGTCGTACCGTCGTCAGATAACACGATAGCAACACACGGAAACTGCGCGGGCGCGTAGATAAAGGAATTAGTAATACGGCAAGTTGTATAGGTTGCAAGAACCGCATTTGCAACTTTCGTAAATATTTCCTTTTGAATGTTAAACATATTCATGCGAATATTTGCCTCACTATTGTTGGTATCTCAGGTTCAATCGTTAATATCGCTCTGTAAATCGGCATATAAGCGGGTGTACCGCGTGATATAAGATTATGAGCGACAAACCAATAAGGTTGATTGCCCTGGCCTTTGCCGTAGCTTCCTATTGAAGTTTCAAACTTTACCGCTTCACTCAAAGGATTGTTTACACCCTCATTGTGATAGATACCCGCACCAAACTCGACAAAAGCGATCTCTCTACCCTTGATGTAAACTCTGTTGCCCTCGGCATAAGCCAAGCCGTAAGAGTTATAGGGTTGTGGCTGATGTGTTTTAACATCAACTAAATCGTCTGTCATGGGTAACGCCTCTATGTTTGCGTCGATCTGATCTGCAAGCATAGCGGCTATCGCTTCGCAACAAAGATTTGCCTTGCGTTGCCATTCTTGTTTGACGGCTTTGAGTTCGTCAATAGCCTTTTCAAGTGATGATTTATCGAAAACATCAACATGAACGGTTTTCACGATACATTCACCTTCCTTATTGCCACGTTGACAAAATTAAGAGATTCGGCAACCTTAATCACGATGTAGTCATAAGGTGTTGTCGTTTTTCCGTGTTCATCAAGCGTAGGCAAAGTGTCAACCCAAAGAACCGAGCCGATAGCAAGGTAATTCTCGCCAAGATTCAGCGTAATTACCTTGTCGTATCTCTCGTTTGCGCCAAACAACTGTGTTACCGCTTCGCCGTTTGCTGCGGTGATTACTCCCTGTTTTTCAACGGGATCAGAATAGGAATACTGTTCTTCCGTGTAATTGCCGTCCTTGTCCGTTCCCATTGTTACGGTATTAAGTGAAGCATAGTAGAATGTACGCCTATTCCTTGTCATGGTACGCATGATTAGAACCCTCCCGCATAAGCCGTTATCCTACATCTGAGCGAAATAGGAATGTCGGCAACCTCAAACGTGCGTGATGTTCCACCTTCAACGTGCGCCGTTTCACCTTCCGAGCCTCGCCTATTGAGCATATACAAAGCTATCTCAATCTGCTCATAATCATACTTTGAGGGCATTTCTTCTGAGCCGTTTCCAAAGGGAAATGCGAGGTTTATTACCGCCTGTTTAGCGGCAGCAAGGTAGGCGTTAGCGACCGCGTCCGTTGTCTCGTCGCCTGTATCAAGCATTGTTCTTAATATTTCCAACTTTTCAGCGTCCGTCATATCGCTAACCCTTCCTTTAATTACTTTTCAGACTTTTTTGCCTTTGAAGCCTTTTCATCTTTTACAGGCTTATCAACTTTTTCAGCCTGTCCTTTTGCAATAACGATCATAACGTTACTCTCCTTTTTCGAGTGTCAGCTTGTCAAGGTTGAAGTAACTCTCAAACTTGCGTCCCTGGGCGTCTGTCTGAATTACTCTCAACTTTGTGCCGTACTGATCTTCTACCTTGATAAGAGCAGAATTGTCAGGATCAAGCTCAACAAGATTCTTAATTCCAACTTCTGTCTTAACTGCGTATGCGGACGGTGTGAAAGTAACTGCGATAAAGTTGCCTTCGCCCCAAACCTGAGTGATAGCATTGTCGCCGGAAAGATACTTAGATGTACCGATAATATCTCTGCCTGACTGCTCAATGTCGTCGCCCTGAATATCTGTAAGTGCTACACCCCAAAGATCATCGGTTAGTGTATAGGGTGATACGCTAACCTCTGTTAATTTCCCACCGTGAGTTTTACAGCGTTTGCAACGTTGTTGAGCCAATATACTCGGTGCTCTGAACCTGCCAAAAGGTTTGCGTAAGATGTTGTGCCGTTGTTGAGGATTCTGTCCTTCTCAGCAAGGAATGAACGCTTCATTTCCTTAGAAAGTGCGCCCTTCAACATCATTACAGGTGCGTTTGCGGTAACTGTATCTGTGGGAACAATGTTTGCACCCATGTACTTACCAACAACGCCAAGCTGAACAAGCTCTGCTGCGATCTCGGAAGCGGGAATCCAATTAGCCTGGTCTGCAACCATATCGTAATAGTCTGCGCTATTTACGAAAGCGATAGCCGGAATCTTCATACCACGCTCGCCAAATACCTTCATGCCTGCAACAATAGCCTTTGCGAGTGTAGTGCCTGTTGCGGTCTGTGTTGTTGTCTTGATCTCAGTAATAGCGTCAGCGTCGTCCTTAATAGCAATAGCCATAGCGATCTGCTGAATAGCCTCGCCGAAAGGATTGTCGCCACCCGCAAGAATAGCCTCGTCTGTGATCTCGACCTGCTTTGAAACCTTAACAACCTTCTTTGTGATAGGTGCTGATTCGAGCTTAGCGGGTGTGTCGGGTGCGCCCTCTGCAAGAACGTTAGCCGCACCGATAAACTGGAACTGATTTCTTGTGATTGTGTCGCCAGGTCTTGCAACGAGTGTATTATCAACTGTTGCGAACTTTGAAACAGTAATGAACCTACCGTAGTCAGTAGCGATCTTCTGACCTACGACCTGGGGAATGAACAAATCGCCTGTCTGTGTCTGTGCCATGTGTTTTTCTCCTTTATGAAGTTAATTGTTTGTATAAGTCGGGATTGTTCTGATAAATCTCAGCCATTTCAGCGTAAGAAAGATTATTGAACTGCTCCTTACTTATCGTTTTTACTCCGTCGCCTGCTTTTCCGGCGGGCGGGGTAGTTGAGGCCATAGCCTCGCCTTTGGCAATCTTTTTAGCATTTTCGAGTACGCTTGCCTGATTCTTAATGACCGTAGCAATATCTCCGTTTTCCATAGCCTCGGCGGTTGCCTGTGCAAGTGCTTCATCATATCCGATAGAGATAAGCTGAGCCTTGTTATCTGCTATGTTCTTCTCTCGGCGCAAAGTCTCGGCTTCCGTCTTATACTTCAAGAGTTCTGCTTCGGCTTCCTTTGCCTTGATTTCTTCCTCAGTCATTCTTGCTTTCAAATCCTTCTTTGTCTGAGCAAGCTCTGAGGCGGTCTTATCGAATGTAGCCTTTGAAACGTAACCTGAGTAGTCGGGATCAGCAATAGTGTAAGCCTCTAATGCCTTAACCTTGTCCTCGGCGGACATTTCTGCGTAACCTTCGATCTTGCTTGTGTCGATGTTTGCCATAATGATTTCTCCTTGCGTTTGTAGGGTTCTCTCCCGTTAATTTTGCGATTTGCCGCTTCTCTGCGTTCTGTGATTATAGTTTTCTCTAACTTTGTATATAATCAGCTTTCGCCGTTATTACCGTTCTTCTCTAACAAAGGTTCTAACCAACAACGGCAGCGGTAATGAGGTTTTGTGGGAATTTTACCTATCGGGTAAATCTTCCCGTTTCTCTCTTTGCACTCAGTACAAACTTTTTCGTCGCCCTGAGTTATCCACCTGACATACTTAATGCCGTTTTTCTCAAAGGTCTTAACCCTTGTCTTGTCTACCATTGTTTCGCCGTATTGCAGCGTTTGTGTGTGCCACAAGTTAGCAAACTTCTTCAATTCTTTGTGATAGTCCGATCTTGAATTGACTACCACCGCGGCCATAATAGCTTCGGAAAGCCTTGCCCTTTTTCTGTCAGCTTCGGGGTAGTAGAGATAGCTCGTAATCGGGTTATACTCATTCAGAACCCCGTCAACGTACTTTTCATCGGTAACAATAGGCTTTGCTGCCATGCCGATTGCCGTTACATCGTCCGCAGCTTCGTCGGCTGCCTCTTTTGCTATCTTCAAGAACGCTTTTTTGTTCTCTTTCAAGAGCCGTTCTATCATAGCCGTTGTCAATGATGTTACCCTGGGTGCGTTCAACTGATCGAACCCCATAACATCGAGGCGGTTGACTTCCTTACGAAGTTTCGCCGTCAGTAAGGCTATCAGAATGTCCGTCAGCTCGTACTGTTTCGTTTTCCGTGTTGCCATTACCGTTTACCGCCTTGTCTATCTCTAACACGTCCTCAACTTTCCAATCTTCCAACTGCTCTTTATAGTGTTCCTCGGAAATAAGGTAAGCGTTCTCAGGATCACTAAACAGGCCGCACGCTTCAAATGCGAGCTTCGGGTGAACCCTCGGCGTGTTGAGCATTTCGCAAAGAACCTGTGCCTTGACCTGCAAGTTCTCGTAGTTTGTTCTTGAAGATTTACAATCAATGTCGGAGGCACGAATATCAAGAATATCCTTACCCACGGTCTTACAAATCTTCAATACAAGTTCAAGCATAAGTCTTTCGCTGCCTGTGAACTGAACCTCACTTGCTTTGGCTTTTGCTTCCGCTTGTGAATATCCCGAAACAAGTGCCGCTGCACCGTTATTGGCTGAAAATGACTTGCCGTTGCCTAAAACGGGCATACCGCAGATAGTAAGGATATTTCTGTATATATCTTCCTTAGTAATGTTTGCGCCGTCATAGGAATAATCTGTTTTTACCGCCTCAACATCTGCGGGTGCGCCGTCAATGGATTTGATTTTAATAGCACCGTATCTCTGCAAGTTCTCTAAGCCATTTTCTTCAAGATCGCAGTTGACGAACTTTAAGAAACTCTGAATCTGCTGCTCAATACCGTCAATATCGTTAGATGTAATACGGTTGTAAGCGTCCAAAAGCGGCAGAACGATCTCAAAAGCACCCATGCGGGAAGAATTAGCCGGATATTCATAAATCGGTATCTCGCCTAACGGGTTGTCAGTTTCGCTAAATGCGTTTACCTTATCTTTTTCGTCAGCATTGAATGTAAAAATCTTCTTCGGCGTGTAAACGACAAAGTTTCTAATCTGTCCCTGAGATGTGGGATCAACGCTGATAGTATAAGTGAAAGCCGCCATACGGGTTTTCTTAAATGTAGATGAATAAATTACCGCCGTAGTACGGGGATCAAGTGTAAACAGGTCAAAAGGTGCGTCGCCCTTGCCTACGTCCTTCGGATTCAAAGCCTGGACGTAGCGATATGCCGTACCGCAAATGTGATTCCACTCTACGATCTCCCTGTCCTGTGTCTGCTTGTTTACCTGATTCATGTAATCATTAAGAATGTCAATAGACTTGACATTTTCCTTAGATGAAACATAAGCGAAAGCAGAATTGAGAAGATAGGAAACCTTAAAATCAACAATATCGTAAGCAAAGTTTACCGCTACGCGATTGCAAATTTCAGGTCGTACCTCTTTAACACGCTCTAAAATAGGCTGCTTGCCCTTGTAGTAGTCATATAGGTAATTTATCTCATCTCGATTCTGAGTGTGCGCGAGATAAGCGTTAAAGATAACATCGGCAACATTTTGAGCCGTGATCTCCGCTTCATCGGTATAGATAACTTTACGCCCAAAAAGAGCGTGTCCGTAACCCTGACTTATATTCTGATTCTGATTCTCGTTCTCGTTATCAGGCATAGCGCACCTCTATTGTAAAGTAAAATGCCAAATAGGTTTACAATTCTCTTATTTTCAAAATATCAGAATATTGTGTTTTGTCAATAATCAATAAAAAACCCCCGTGTAAACGAATAAACCACGGGGGAAAAATTAAGGTAGATAAGAATAAAAGGTTTTTATACCGAACCCATATCAGATTACCACGGTCGCCTGAATACTTCAACTTTTGCACTTGTCGGACGCTCGATAAAATCCGCTGCCATAGCAAGCGAATCCGGCGCGTCGTCATGTTTATTGTGGCCTGTAACACGGAAAGAATAAACATTTACCATAAATGTGATATACGATTTGTCTCTTTTCTGCTCATCAAGAAAGTAAAAATTTCTGATCGTAGGTGCTTTATCAAAGATTCGAGCCTCTTTAGACTGATTATTCGGGGCGGCCTTAGTCTGAATATTGATCTTTACACTTCTTTTTGCCAATTCCTTTTCTAATTCTTCCTTATAGCTCATTGTCATTTTGTTACATTCGATACGCAGGGCGGTAACGTTGTATTTAATGATAGCCTCAACGAGCAAGGGGATAGTAACGGTCTTATCTCCGTTGTCATAAACCACGGCCGGAACAAAAACGTTGCCGTCAAGATACTGTTTGCATACGGGGGAAGCGGTATAGTCGCCGCCGCCGAAAGCGGGATCAACGGACATGAATGTTCTGACAAGCAAACTTTCATCGGGAAGCTCGCCATTGAAATAGTTAAGGGTATCGGGAGAAAAAACAAGTCCCGTTCTGTCTATCGGCTGCTGCTGATACTGAGCGTTCCAGGAAGCAATATCCTGATTATGCTCAAATGACGCTCTACGGGCAAGATAATACTCAGTAGAATAGCCTACGCCATAATCGTAGTCAAAATTGCTCTGTTCGTTCTCATCGAGCGCGGGAATACTTATTATCTTGACACGTCTGCCCTGAAATTCAGGTCTATCCAATACCTCAATACGAAGTCCTACGGGATCGCCATTCGCCCAACGTGTACCTTCCCATATAATCTTACATTTCTCCTTTGCTCTCGTTAAAAAGTTATTCTCAACAAGATACCATAGAGAAGCCAAACGGTCAGAACTTAACGCCTCATCAATGCCGGACACTAAATCGTCAGATAATAGCCAACCCGAAGCGTCGCAAGCACCGTTCATAGTACCGTGAATAGAACGTGCGGTAACTGAGGGATAGTGCTTACGCCTGTCTATATCAAAAGTAAGGTCTTTTCCGTTAGTAGCAACAAGATCATGGCCTCTGAATATCTCATGCCAACGATAAGTAACACTATCATTGATTACTTCAAGGCAGCCGTTGTAAAAAGCAGTAGTGATCTTGTCGGAATAGGCAGAATACAGGTTAGAGGCTTCGCTATCCTTGCCTACTTTCCATGTAACGGCAAAGATAGACAGGGTTGACTTACCCGTTCTCGGCGGCTGATTTACGAAAAGCTCATCAAGTTTATCGTCCTCTAACTCCTGATAAGCCTCCGCGACCTGTTTTAATATCTTACGCCTGGGAAGATAGAACATCTGATTAGGCTTTCTATTCCATTCAAGGGCGATCATGTAAGAATCAAAGTCAAAAGGGGCGGCAGCGGTGAAAATATCCCTCCGAAGCTCTCTAAACGCTATGGAAACATCAAGTTCACCCTTTACATAGGCGTGATTCTGCACCCACAAGGCTTTTGTCTCCAACCATTTAAGATTATCAACATTTTCAAGTGTGTTTTGTAAACACAAATCGAAGTAATCACGGTACGGCTTCATCTTATCCGTACCTTTATTGATGATTTCCTCGATGATATTAAATACTTTATTATCCATAATCACTTCACATAAATAACGGTAATAAGCGCAAGTATGAACAGTCCTAATATAAAAAGATAGTCAATAATCAAATACTTATCATTAGGCTTCATACTCATTGTGGCAGCTCTATCCCGTTTTCCTTTGCGTATGCTTCGTACTCCTTAGCAAGCGCGTCAGCGTCGATTTGGGGTGTCTGATCTAACACGGCGGCCTCTACCCTGACGTTATCAGCGAATCCATGAAGATTCTTTAATTGGAATATAGACATAATATTATCCAAATTGCCGTACATAGCTCCCGTACTTATCTGATCCGCGATCAAGTCCTTTACTCTCAATATAAACTCCGTGGATTCATTATTATGCTTCCTGAGATACTCATTCAGCCTGACAAGGGTTAAACCCAGGCCGATAGAACTGTATGTAAGCATACTCGGCGGATTCTTTGCCTCGGCACAAGCAAAAAAATAGTCCTTTGTCCTTATCATTACTTCCTCAACATTATCCAAATCAACGGCAGTCTCATTTTTAAGTATCGTCCTGTCGTATATCTCATTGGAAATAAGCTCGCCTACCCTGATAAGGTTCTGAGCAACCGCCTCGCCCTTCTCGCTCGCCATGAGCTTTATATTCTTCTTATTTACCGCCGGAGAATCGGGATTCGCCATAGCAAGCTCCCTGTCCGCTGCCATTAACGCGCCCATGTCCGATGAGCGTATCTTAGGATTGCAATTTCCCTTATTGCCTTTTACTCCACTTCTCGGCATATCACTTCACCCTCACTAACTTTTTCTTGTATTTCCTCGGCACTCGGTAAATCTTGCCCGTATATGCGTCCCTTCTCAGTTTATGTATTCCTTTATACTCTCTCGGAAGAATAGTCCCCGTATTCTCGCCCACAAGATATATGCTCTGCATACCCTTTGGCGGTTTCGGGTTATAACATATCACCTGATACCCAAACGCCTTGCATACCCTATACAATAACCCTACGCCTATATCTTTCCTTTTCATTACCTTTTTGGTGTCAATAGGATATGCCAGTCCGATCCTTGCCGAAAATTCTTCGCAACTTTCGTATTCGGGACGCTGATTGATGAAATTCGCTACTATATATTGCGCTCTTACGCCTTTTCCTTTAGCCATGCCTTTATTCCCTCCTTTTTCCTCAAAATACCTTGTTCCTCGGAATGTGTCAATTTTATTAGGATTCCCATTTTCAGGCATAACTCGCAGGCGTATGTATAAAAGTATTATAATGCTTTCAATAAGAAGCGTTATCGTTTTTCAATAAAAATATCGCCCCTTTTTATCTTCAAAAAAATTTTGAAAAACAGGAAACCCCGATGATCGTAAGTGCTCCAATCACCAGGGTTATGCAGAAATATCTATTAACTAAGCTCTGCCATTATACCATAAGTGTGTTTCAAAAACACTCTTTTCTTCTCCCTCCCTCAGAATCGCCTTTTAAGGTTAAAAGTGGTAGAAGTGCCACCCCGCCCCCGCTGCCGTTTTCCTACTTTCCCCGTGGGTTAATGGGTGCTCAAACTGATAATGATTCTCATTTTCAATTCATATTCATTCATCACCCATGTATAACTATGCAATATTACTTTGATACTTCAAACTATTTGACCTTCAAAGCACCGCCAAACCCCTTGCGGTTGAGCGATTTCCTGGTTCTTTACCTCGTTAAAGCGCAATTCGGTATAATTTTTATTTTGACGAATATTTGCACCTGATCCCCTCGAATTTGAGAATGATTATCAATTTGCGAATTTGAGAATTATTCTCAATTTTGGCAAAAAATCAGCTCGCCAGACAAGCCCATGCACCACCAAATCCAATCAAAAGCAAATTGACTTCTTTATGTACTCAATAGATAGATACTACTTAATAACACTCAATAACACACAATACAAACATACTATAAATATATCTATAATAGATAAATTGATAAATAAACAATAAGTAAATTACTACTAACAACGCCCCCGACCTATTTTTAATTATATAAGCCATAAATTTCTTAATTATGAAGAAACGCGCTCAAATGCCCCTTATTTGCTTCTCTTGCTTCTCGGACATATCCGTATATTATCCGAATACCTCAAACGCCAAATAGGGGCGTTTCTGAGGCTTCTGCGCCCATGTCATAACCGTTGCGAGGTTGCTTTGCTGCCTTGCCGGAATCGCACCCCTCTTATTTCGCTCTCTGTACCCTCTGTATGCGATTTGCTGACAAAAACATATAAATTTCTATCCAACCTCGCCAAAGAGAAATTAGGGCACATTCTGACAGTTACACGGCTATTGTAAATCCTGGGTTTAGGTTGGAGCAGAAAAATAGCTCTTGATCCATTTGGGGACAATATAAAAGGGGCAATTTCTTGCCCCTTGTTTACTTCGTTTTTTTCATCACCTCAAAAATTATGTGTAGCGGAAACCATAAGAGAATCAAAATGAGTATTATCACTCTATATCAACCCCCTTTGCTCTGACTATCTTATCACCTTGCAAGCGGTAAATAACAGAACTATCACTTGTGGTAAAGCCGTAGACTTGCCCGATGTTGTCTAACCGAACTATCCTTTGAATATAAGTTACTTCCTCGAACTCTTGCTTATCTTTCTTTGTCGGTCTGCCGTAGTAGTTATGACAATACATGAGCCAAAGCAACCTCTTAACCTTTTCGGGAGAATCGCCGAAGGCGTAATATTCTTCGTATGCGGAAAACTGACCGAAGTATAAAAAATTATTAACCATTTGCTGCACCTCGCTTTCTTAAATTATGCCGTTCTCTCTGAACTCTCGAAGCAATCCGTACTTCTTGCCGTATTCTTCAAAGAACCCTTGCCACTCTGCCAACTCTCCGTAAGAGTAGTTAAAGCACTCGTAAGCTCTTTGCCAATCCTGAGCGAAACCCCTTAAAACCCGCTTTTTGTCGTCGTATTTAAGAGTATAGATTTTATCGTCATAACGCTGTTCTTCGACTACAAAACCAAACTCGCTTTCCTGATATACGAAATACTTGCCAATCATAAAAAAGAATGTGTCATATCTTAAAGCGATATAAGGGTTTGATCCGTCCTTAAATCTGAAATGTACCCAAAAATATCTGTTATACTCTGCCATTGTCTTATCTCCTTTCAAATCATCTCGTTAAGTTTGTCAAAACCGGAATCTTCGCACCATTCACAAATGCCGTCGTCATCATCAAAATATATGGGTGTTGTGAATTGTCTGCCCTCATGTGCGATAATGCCCATTAAGCACCTATCGCAAACCCTCAAATTATGTTCACACTCTGCTCTTTTCATTTGTCAAAATCTCCTTTAATACTTGCTTTGCAATTTCTGTGTTCTGTGTAGGTTCTGCAAGGCTTTCGTAATATCTGACTAAATCGGCGAAAGCCTCTAAAACCTGGATTCTGCTATAAATTACGCCTTTATTTATTCACCTCGTCAATTATGATGTTTTTAACAATTCTGCTTGCCTGATATAATGCTCGCGCCTGTGTATCGAGCCACTCTTCATTTTTATTTGGCTTGCGCTCGCCGTTCTTTGTTGCCTTTAACTCTGTCGGGTTGCATAACCTCTTTGCGATGTCGTAATCGTAAATAAGAGAACAACCGCCCCAAGAGTACTCGCGCCAATCTTCTGCGCCGTTTAATAACTGTTTTTCAAGAATCTTTGGTGCTTTGAGGTTTTCTTCATCAAACCAACCGCACTCTATCGCGTCATCTAACTCGTTAAATAACTCTAATGCGTAAGCAATAACGCCTTTATTCCAAGCACTCTTTCTTTTACCACCATAAGCCTTGATCCTTGCCTCGATTGCTTCATATAATGCCTTTTTCATTTTCTTTGCTCCAATCTCCGCACCTTGTAGGCGTTGCGGTTGCCGTTGTTCTTGCAATTATCTTAAACCTGACGGGTTTATTTTTCCACAAGCGCAAATATGTCAAAATGTTAAACCTCACGGGTTTGTTTTTGTGCAACCCGCCAGGACTATCCGCAGCTTCCAAACCCTATAAAACTACTATGTTTATGTGTTATCAAAAAATTTTTACAAAACACGCAAAAACCACGAGGCGAAAAAATCCGAGTACGTCCAGGAAGCCGGAGAAAAAAATCGACCACGTTGCCGATCCTGGGAAAAATTTTCGACCACGCCCGTTCCCTATATAAAAATATACGCAGCAGTCGCAAGTCGGCAGTCGAAAGTCGAAAAAGGTTTCACTTTGTCTATTCTGCACAATTCCAATTTAGACCTGTTGGGTTTATGATAAGGCTAACCAAAACAACACGGCGAGAGTAGAAAGTCAGATAAGGAGAACAATAACATGAAAAACTATATTGTTGTAATAGGCACAAACCCGACAACAGGGAAAATAAAGGCAAAGGGTTTTGATAGCATTACCGAAGCCGTAGAGTTTGCAGACAAGGTTAAGGAAACTACGGGCAATTATCCTACGATCAGGAAAGCGGTTTATACAACCGTTACGGCAGAAGAAATTAACGTAGCGTCGAAGATAAGTAAAGGAGAATAACAATGAGTGATCTAATCAGCATGAGAGAGTACGCAGCTTTACACGGCTTGTCTATTGATACGGTCAAGACAAGGGTAAAGCAGAATCAGATTCCCGTCGTCCGTTTCGGCAAGTCCGTTATGATTGACAAGTCTACTCCCTGGGAGGAACGGAAGAAAACAGGGCGAAAGTCGAAAGCCGAATTAGAGCGGGCGAAAGTCGTAAGCTCCAAATACAAAGTCGTGATCCGCAAGGCTTACTACGTTGCTATTGAGGATTCTTCCGGCAAGGAACTTACATCGGACTTTACATTCTTAAACAAGAACGAAGCCAAGAAGATAGGCGAGCGTATGAAAGCGGAAGTCGAAAGTAGGTGAATAATATGTACGAAAGTCCGATAGAGATTATTCAGCGAGATATTGCCAACGGCATACAGGTTAAAATGGAGAACGATATATGTAACGCTATATGCTCGTATGGTATAAATGTGAATCGGGAAGAACTGATTAAGGCTTTGAACTACGACAGGCAGCAATATGAAAAAGGTTATAGCGACAGGGGTAAAATGATAGTTCCCGTTGTCCTGGAAATGAACGAAGGACACACCATAAGGCAAATAAACGCTTATCTCGACAAGGCAACGCAAACTATTTATTCCAACTCGATCACAGTAGAATGTGCCGAAGCGGTAGGGTGGCAAATAAAAGAGCAAGGCGGTGATACAGAATGAAAATCTATATTGAAACCTGGGAAGATAGGGACGGCTTGCGATTAGACATAGCTTTTACCCAATACGAAATGGAAGAAATGCCTATCGAATACAAGTGTGCCAAGCGTAATGCAGAGGCAGAAAGACACGGCTTTAATATAGCAGGCGCGTGCAGGATATTAGAACGAATAATAGACAGAAAATAAGCATAATAAAAGGGGTGATTCATTCACCCCTTGTTTTATCTTCGCCTAAATTAACTGTTTGGCAATCGTGTAAAAGCTCGATGATCTTGATTGCCCCAAGTCCAAATCGCTCATTTGCCTTTTCAATTATTTCCTTCTCACTTAATAATCTGTCTGTGCCGTCCATATTTCGCCTCTAATCGCTTTCCAATCATTCTGAATGAAATTAGTCGCAAGTCATTAGTTCGTGCCGTAGGGTGCAAATCTCGCACTCCTACGGCTATTCTTTTTACTTCTTCCACTTGTTCTTGAAATTCTTATCGTTCTTCGGTTCTTCAACGGGTGTTTCTTCTTCGGTTCTTTCCGATGTGATCTTGCCCTCGAAGAACTTTCCGGCAGCAAGGATCGGGAAGCCGTCAAACTTATCCGAAACTTCAATCTCGGCACTCGCACAAATCCCCTGTGCCTTGCCGATAGGCATAGCAGACCTTACATAGTCGCTACCCGCCTGAGCGATAAAGTTTACTTCGCCGTTGCCGTTGTCTTTCAGCTTAAAGTCCATAATCGTTTCTCCTTTCGTTAGATTTGGTATGTAATTTAAGTATTCTACGAGAATACTTAAAAGTCAAAATTTAGGGCGTTCAAGGTATTTCTCAATATCTCCCTCAATATTTTCTTCTTTGCAGCCAAAATGATGTTTAGTAACCTCAATCGGAAATTTCTCGATCTCGCTCGCCCATATTGCCGTACCCTTGCCGTGTGTTCTTTCCCAACAAAGAGGAAAACCGCCTATGCCGTCAAACAAGCTGCCAAGTGTTGCGCCCTCCGGCAAATACTGTTTCATATTGTCGATGATGATTTGCCATTGAGGGAGAGCAATACTGTTTCCGAGTGCCTTATAGCGTGCAGTATCGCTTGCACCTGGTATTGCCGTCCACCCTATATCGTAGCCTTGAAGCAGCTCACATTCTTCGGGTGTCAATCTTCTTACAACGTATTTATTATCGTTTTCCATATCTTTGTCGTCCTTTGTTATAACGGCTTGTTGATCGTGCATACAGTTTAATGCACCTGCCTGTTGTGATACCGTTTGATTTGCCTGTCCGTTTCCTATACAGGCAGAAGTGATTTTCTGATATTTCATGTTTTTATCCTCTGCCATTAACAACGGCACATTACCCCCCCTGTTCCCATACGGGTAGTCAAGGCTTGCACCGTTCCGTCCGTACTCAATTTCACTCGGCTGTCGTTAGGGTGATTCTCCACCGCATAAGCCGTCTGTTTCTCGTTCATTTCTAACCTCTTTTATCAATACACAAGGTATGTGGTGGCTATCGCTTGCAGCTCCCGATATAGTCATTGTTACTCCCCCTGTTATAGTTTGATTGTATAAATCAAGGCCTATCGGTTCGTTCTCCATTTCTAACCTCTACAACTAAAATCGGTGTTCGCATTTCCGTATAATCAAATATGTTCAAGGTATCTGCTATTTCGGTTTCTTCATAACCTTGCGGTTCTTGTGAGTTTCGGGGGTGTGCCGTCTTTCGATAGCAATACCCCCCCCTATTCTCTACCAATACAACAGGAATGTTATGCGTATCGTGTCTGCCGTTTAATAACGTCATAGATACTTTCCCCGTGATAAGCACGTTATGAGCGTCAATTCCTATCGTTTGTATCTCGCGGTTCGATAATAACTTTTCCGTCGTTGACATATTGATTGCCTATTCCTCTCCAATCACTATTACACAGGGCGTTTACTGTCTGATTGAGCATACCCCCCCCGCTCCACGCTCGGTAATAGGCGGTTGTGTTTCTTCTTCGATACTCATTGTAAACTGAGCATTTTCTCCCGAATTGAAACTATCTCTGCCTAAACCATAGGCCACGGCGTGTTTTTCAATAGTATTATGCGTATAACTCGTTTCTGATTCGGCATAACCGTTTCCACGATGAGATTCTCGGCTGCCATTACCTTCAATAGTAAACAAAGTCTGATCTTGACTAACTCCCAGGGTTGCACTCTGCTCTGTTTGGATAAGTGCGCCCTTGCCCGCCGTTCCTATACTTCCGTCGGATTTGATGTAGGTATCACTCCCCCCCCTAATTTTGAGGGTGTACGAATTATCTGATCCGTCAATGCCTGTTTGAGAACTTCCGGCAATTCCTTGCCTCTCTTGTCCGCTCTCCGCAGTATTCCCTCGCACGCTTTTGCCGACAGGTAATACTTTTCCGAAACGTCCGTCTGTAATATCTCCGACAAACGGCTCTCCCGATAATAGTATGTCCGCTGCGTTGTACCCGCCGTAGTCAACCAAGAGGCTGATTCTTTTCCTACGTTGAGGTACTCCGAAGTATTGAGCGTCCATAAGTCGCCACGCAATAGAGAAGCCGTTGCCGATGATTGCTCCGCTATGCGCCCAACGTCCGCCGTCAGGCATAGGAATTGAAATGTTGTTTTCTTTGATTCTACAAAATTCTTCCAACACGGCTCTAAAATCTTCGCCTCGGTTGCTTGTGAAAGCTCCGGCGACGTTTTCCCAAATGACGAAACGAGGTCGAATATGCTCATTTGTTCTCCCATTTCTAATTTCTCCTTCTCGCATTTCTTTAATTACTCTTATCATTTCCATAAACAAGCCTGATCTTTCGCCCGCAAGTCCTTCGCGCTTGCCCGCTATGCTCAAATCCTGACAAGGCGAACCGCCCGTAATGCACCAAACAGGCTCGATTTTAGCTCCGTTGATCTTTGTAATGTCGCCATAATGTTTCATTTCATACCTCTTTTATCTGAATACCGTGTACCCATAACATGAGCTTCTTTTTAACCTGGTAAGGCTCAACTCTCATTCCCTTGCAATCTTCCACAACCGTTTCTCCCGTTCTGTTATCTACATATACGAAGTCGGCTATATAGCAGCACTTGCGTTCAAGAAGAATCTGCTTGTCTTTAAGCCGTCTGCCGTTCTTTCCGTAGCGTTCTTCCGTTGTGTATTGATTCGGGATCAGCTCGTATTCAACCTGCAATTTAAGATCGCTGATTTCTCCGGCGCGTTCCAAATACTTTAATACCCTGTATCTTTGCGCTTCTTTCTTGCTATCAAAAGTGATTCCGTCGCAGACCACCTTTTGTGCATTGTACTTAGTGCCGTTTCTTCGCCAACCTCGATATTTCATTAGTCTGTACCTTCGCTATCTATCATAATCATATCGCCTATAACTTGAAAATCTACATTAAAGGTAGGATATACAGGTCTACGAATGTAACATGATCCCGAATAACAATCAATCGTATCTATCGACGTTTCCATACTCATTGTGCCTATTATTACGGGAGCAATCATTATCTTGCCTTTTGTCTTTATTCTGATGTATGTTTTCGCACTCGGCATATTCCTGGCGTTAAAGTCAATAGACAGAAAATCAAAAATCTTACTTCCGCAAAATTCGCAACGGCCGCTATCGTTAAGATAGCCACCGCAATTAGGGCAATTTGTCAACTTTTCAATCATTTACTTTCCCTCGCTATCCCAGGGTATAGTTTCTTTCACCTGATATTGAATTGTAGGCAACGAACCTGTGTATGCCCTAACGTCGATATAAAATTCCGTTCCGTACTCAATGTTATTTATAACCTGTTCGATTCTGTTCAATATCGCCTTGTTCATTTGCTCTGCATTTGTAGTCTTAATAGCCATTGTCCTGTACCTCTTTTTATTCCTTAGTTATTTCGGCATAACGTATCTCAATTATTTCGGCATAACGTATCTCAGTTCTGATTGCCGCTCTTACCGCTGCTGATTTGTTTTCCTGTTTATCAAGCCATTCAATTATGTCTTTATCTCTGTCGTTGTTCAGGATCAGCGTCAACATCTTGTGCTTGTTCATGTACTTTTTACGATACTTCTCCGGCTTCTTTAATGCTTCATTCATCGTTGGATTCCTCACTATACATTTTTCTTCCGCAACATGAACAGTAATGTAGCGATTGGAACTCTGAAAACGGGAACTGACAAGCTCTACATACTTTTCTCCCGTATTCATCAATTATCCAAAAAGAGTGCTTATTAAATCCACCGATGTTGAAATATACTTCTGCGTGTATTGCGTCTGCCGTTTCGCTCTCGGACGGTATCTTGCCGTCGTCGCACACGAAACGATAATCACCTACTCCGCTACCGTCGCCGTTTTGCAGATTGAAGTAAGTCAGGTATCTTCCGTCATTATTGACATAAAGCGAATCGTGCGGATTTGAACCGTATTCATGTATTCTGCCTGTTTGTGTATCAAGTATCTTCATTCTTCCTCGCCCTCGCTTTCGTATTCTTCGATTTCATCACTCCGGCAATCGGGGCAACAATAGTATTCTTTGTATGCGGGTGCACCCCAAAACTCGCCAACAAGCTCCTTCCTGGTATCAGCCTGATCTTCGGGGAAGATTCTCCCGCAATTATCACATTTGTAGATCATTGTCATTCTCCTTATCTGCCTCAATTACGCAAGGGATAAGAGGCAAATCATACTTCTCACCCCAATAATCGTGTAATACTTTTTCGTCATATAATCTCCCGTGTCCTTTTGGTAAGACTTGACCGTTGCGAATTGCATATCTCAAACAATAATCACTATACGCATAACATTTATCCTCATCAGTTACATTGTTTATACAATCCATATACATTTCTTCGGATATATCAATTACTATTTTCATTCTTTACGCTCCTTATATTCGCTATTCCACCAATCGCTATCAGTACAGTTTGTTTCTCTATGAAACCCTTTACAATTCCAACAATTAACGACTGAAATAACGGGGCAATTAAATTTAGAAGGTGCAAAGCCGAATACCTCTTTGAATTTTTCTGCGTTAGTCATTCTTCACCTCCATATCTCTAATACGAACATAGTTTTCTTCGGGTATATCAATTACTATTTTCATCGTCTTTTACCTCTATTGTCTTTGTAACGTACTCAACCGAATACACGTCGTAGTAGCCTGTGGGGAAGTCAGAAACATCATAGTCCTCGTAGAAAAGGTCTAAGTGATAACCCTTCACGGCACTTCCCGTGTCCTCAGCAACGAATACCCTGTCAAATTCGGGAATATAGAAATATGTTTCGCCCCATATACTGTGTATTCTCGGATCGACGGCACACGTTGTAGGCTCTGTAATGCGATTCTCGTAATCTGCTCTGTGGCAAATCGTACCGCTTGCCGTACTCCAACCTTTAGGGAAGTTCTCGCCGTTATATCCGCACTCCCAGGGACAATATGCCGTGATGTAGTATGTGCCGATGTATTCAAGCTCTATATCCGTGTACTCAATCGCTATCTCGTCTACGGAAACCACAAGGTTTTCTCTAAACATATTTGGTGTCGGTGTCGGCGGCGGTACATATTCACTTTCGGGTATCGGTACGATCATATCCAACGCTCTAAAGCCGTTATAATACTTTTCGCCTATATCGTTGTTCAAATCTGAACTAACACCCAGGAATATCACTACTCCAAATACCAACGAGAACGCCCTTATCTCACGTTTCATGCTTCAAAGGGCAATTCACCGCCTACGTCAGAAACAAAACTATCGTCCTGTACGGGTGCGGTGGGTGCAACGCTCGCCTGTGTATTCTGCGTTGCCTGTCCGTTGCTGCTGCCCTGTGATTCAACGAACTCCGCTTCATCAACGACAACCTCTGTTACAAATCGCTTTTGTCCGTTCGGATCGTCGTAACTGCGCGTCTGAATACTTCCTACCAATCCGATTCGGTTGCCCTTATGAAAGTATTTCTGAATGAATACCGCCGTGTTCTTCCATGCAAGGCAGTTAATGAAGTCGGTTTGTCTCTGTCCGTTAGCGTCCTTGAAACGCCTGTCTACCGCAACCGTAAAGTTGCAAAACTGTGTCTGATTCGTAGTCAACTTGACTTCCGGCTCTTTAGTCAATCTTCCGATCAATTCTACTTTGTTCATTTTTTTACTCCTTATCAAAATCTGTAACGGGGATCAACAACTCTTAATCTTGCACTTATAAGCTGCTGACATTGTTTCCATTCCATTTCAGAACGAAACTCAATAAAATTACCTTCGAGCAAGCCTTCAACTAATTTCTCGGCTATCTCCCTTTTGGCATAATTGATAACCTGGTCGGGCGCAATATCGTGAAGCTCATTTGGTATGAGTGTTTCTACTCCCAATACTCTTGTGGGTGATGTGTAATGCTCTACACGCAAAACGCCCATATTCATATCAGAACTATCAAATTGCGTTCCGCAATACTCACATACCATTCGGCTTGCATTTACTTTTCCGCCACAATTCGGGCAATTTAATGGTTTTAGTGTCATTCCTGTTCTCCTTCTTCAATCCTCAACTCCGGCATTGTATTGTCGGCGATAATAGCAAGTGTTTCTGAAATTTGCATAAGCATAGAAGCAATTATCATTTCGGAAGATACAGGCTTTCCGCTTTCAACATCAGAAATAAGTTGCTTGTTTTGTTTAATTACCTGGTCGAATCTGCTCATATTCATACCTCGTAGGGCAAAGCTACCGTACCCAATGATTTTGTCGGTTCAGGAAGATTCAGGCCTAATCGCTTATCTACCTCTTTTATAGCACTTGTGCGAAGCCTGATTGCATACGCTTTACGGAATCTGTCTATTGCATAAGTGTCGTTAGAGTTCATTGTCCGTAGCGTGTCCTCAAACTCCTTTACTGTCTCTACTAAGGAAGCCGGATAACTTTCAAGTTTCTTGTATATCTCTGCCTTACCGCCGTAGTCCCAACCGCCACAATCACTTATGATGTTTCTTACGATCTCAAAAGCCTTTTCAGGTGGTATCTTAGCCGTAGCATAAAACTTATCAACAAGAATATCCGTTAAGTCCCTTACGCACGTCGGCGGTTTCTTGTTATGAGCGTAATACTCCTGAATCATTGACATAAACTGTTTGTCAGTAAGGTTCTTCACGGCCGCATACCAAAAGCTGATTTGAATATCATCGTTAAGGTCAAACTGCCAACCGATGTAACCTTTTTTAAGTGCCGTCATTCCGGCAATAAACTTTTCTTTTGATAACACTATCAATTCCCTCCAAAAAAGTTGCCAATGTTCTGAGCAAGTATCTGATCTGCTGCAACCTGGCGGTCAGTTCTTGAATCGCTTACAGTCCAACGTTCTTGATTTATCCATGTAAGCGGTGCGGGTATAAATTGACCGTCTTGCTCATTCCATTGTTTAGAGCGTTTCTGCATTTCCAACGAAGCCATAATGTCGGGGAATATGCTTTCGAGATTCTTGATCTTCAAAAACTTTGTCTTACACCCCTTCTTATTCGCTTTTCTAAAACATTGTGGATATGCTTTCCAAAAGTCCTCAAACATGGATTCTTTTTCAGAAATTTCATCGGGGATAATAGGGGTATTATTTATTACTTTAGTATTTAATACTTTAGTATTTGATATATTAGTATTTAATTGCTGCAAATTTTCCGTAATCGGATTTTCCGTAATCGGATTTTCCGTAAACGGCAAATCTGCAATTTTTCCCTGGGTTTCTTCGTAAATATCGTAAATAAATCCCGAAAACCTACCTGTTTCATCAAACTTTTGCGATCTTATAACATATCCGGCTTCGATAAGTTCATTTATAGCAGATGTTACCGAACCCCTGCCGTCAGAACACAAACTCGCAAGTCCCTCGATTGAGTATTTCCAATTATCAGGCAAGGAAAGAATAGTAGTAAGCAGTCCTCTCGCCTTTAAGCTCAAATTCTGATCCTTGAAGATGTTATTGCTGATAACAGTATAGTTTGATGATTTATTAACCCGTACAATCATTTCGCTACTCCTTAGAAATAATAAACCCCGATAAGAGTCGCGGAACTTATCGGGGTAAATCACTTTTGTTAGATTGCACCGTGTCGTATCGCCGCGACACGATACAACCATTACACTTGTATTTAACCCGATTCTCAGCCGAAAATCAAGTTTTATACTTCAAAAGGCGGTTGGATTTCATTAGAATCAGAAAACAGAATGTCGTTAATAGCCGCCTGACCGCCTGGCGTTGCCTCTACGGGCGTTGCAACCGTCTGTACGGGTTCGTTTACCTTTTCCGCTGCGGGAGCGTCTACGGCGTTTTCAGAGGGCATAATAATAGGGGTAGAATCGAGGGCAATATCCGAAAGTGCTTCGCCCTTGTCCGTCTTGATTGATCCGAGTTCTTCCTGTTCGTAGAGTGCAGACATTTCTTCGGGGAACGCTTCTCTCAAAGCCTGTGCCATAGCAACCTTGCGGATCATCGTAGCGGGTTTTGTAAGCCAATTAGACTTACCTGTGGAATACTCCTTCATAGAAACGGAAGCGTAGAACGGCACATCATAACCCTTGATGATTACTCTTGCCCAACCGCCGACAAGCTGCTCGCCGTCAAGTACGAAAGTTCCCTCACGCTCCGTGATCTCGTTGTTGTTATCAACGATGATTACACCTGCCGTCATACCGCAAAACTTCTCAGAACGCATAGCTCGCTTCAAAAGAACGTCCTTACCTACTACAACAGTAGCCGGAGAATTACCGTATTTAATGAGGTATGCTTCCTTCAAAAACGGATTCAAGTGTTGATACTTACAAAGTGAAAGAAACATCACAACTTCCTGTGTCGTAACCGCACCGTTACCGTTTACGAGATAGTCCTTTACCATTTTGGGCGACAACCTTACGCTCTCGCCGTTAGCAATAATCTCAATCTTGTCGTCTGCTGCTGCCTGTGTCTTTGCCAATGAATTTTTGATTGCCATTTTGATTTACTCCTTTATGATTTCAATTTCTTCTTCGTTCTCAAACAGTTTCTTGATAAGTTCGCCGTTGAACTTGACTCCAAAAAGCATTATCGCCAAAGATACGGTCGGTGTTGCTTCTCTAAATGCTTCTGCCGCAAGCTCTGTCGTAATGTCATTAAGGATTTCGAGCATTTCTTCTTTAGTAAGTTTCATAGAAAACCGCTCCTTATATATTCTGCAACGTGATCTTGTTCTCAACGCAGAACGCTTTAAGTGCCTGTGCCTGGGAAAGCGTAATCTCACACTTGAAAGCGAATACATACTTTTCTTCGTTCTCGGCATTAGCCTGTGTTTCCTGACGTTTCTTCGCCTGAATTTCGGCCATACGCTCGCCCTCGTTCAATGCCTTGTTCAGATCAAGCGAATCCTTGTATGCCTGTTCTGCTTCATAAGAAAATTTTGGCATTTTTTTGATGATTTCGAGGTCTTTTACTGCTTTCTCGAAAAAATCTGTGATTTCTTTTGAGATAGCCTTTTCAGATGTGCCTTTGTTCAGCCACTTATCATTAAGTATCTTCTCCAATGTGATGAAGTCAATAGGATAGAGGCTTGCTATCTCGTTAAACAACGTTCTTATCTTCTTCATTTTCTCAGCTACACGCTTTGTCTCAATAGCGTCTAACTGTTCACCAATGCCGGAAGAAGCAGAATCAATCATATCGCAAAGTTCCTTTGCCTGATCCTTGAATGTAAGAAAAGGCTGCATATATTCCTTTTCTCTGCTGATTCTCTCATCGTTGATAGCCTTTTTCAGCTTATTCAACTTTGCTCTGTCTGCCTTAGCTTCGTCCAACATATCTTCCGTATAAATGCGGTTCTTGTAGTCAGCCAAAGCGATTTCGAGGTTTTCTTTAAGCTCATCATAATTCCAAATGACAGGCTTGTTTTTTGGTGCTTCAACCTTCAATTCAAAATTCATTTCGGTTCTTATCTCCCTTCTCAAAGTGTAAGTAATAATGACGGCGGCGTATTGTTCTTCAACAAGTCTGCAAAGTCCGCCGCTGCTTGCATGACTGCCGTTATATCTTCTTCAACCTCAGAACGCTCGATATGATAATCTGTCATAACATATTTTGAGATAGCTTCGGGGTAATAATTCAGGTGCGCCCGCAAATCAACGTAGTCCCAACCCGTAACGCCAAGATAGAAAAGAATCTGGCAATAGTAGTTATCAGGTATCTTGTCCTGCCATTTAAGGCTTTGTTGCGGTGTCTGAAT
>Ga0310690_10001490_pt1 | contig 41398 bp, 57 predicted proteins | sample AusTroGonzalo_MG_2_FD_207661 | JGI IMG/M metagenome (GOLD analysis project Ga0310690, IMG submission 207661) | Bovine rumen microbial communities from tropical cattle in Woodstock, Queensland, Australia - Gonzalo_04 (v2) (version 2) | ecosystem: Host-associated > Mammals > Digestive system >... | reverse complement strand
GTCAAGTGCCGATGGCGGCGAGGAAAAAGAACGAGGTTAGCTGCTTCCGCAGCCCAAAAGGTCAAGGTTTAAGGTTCAAGAATTAGGTCAGCAAGCGGCACAACCGTTAACCCGCGGTACTTATTGAGGTTGTGCAAGCTCCCGTAGTAGATCAAGTACCAAGCGCCGTCGGACGAAGCCTGGGAAGCTGACCACAAGTAGCCTGACCCCCAAGCGATTGGAGTAGGCAGGGTGTGTGTCATAGCACGCAGTTCGCCGACATCCTTAATCGTACCTAAGAACCATTGACGCTTTCCGAGGCCCGGTGCTGCCTTGTTGTAGTTGTAGCAGTAACCCGCGGCAAAGTCCGTCGACGATGTTGTCTTGCTGTGGTTTGCCACGAACTCGGCCACGATTTTGCGCGTCATCTCGATGCCGTCCTTGTCGGAATAGCAGCCCGAAAGCGCGGGCCACAGCGGGGCGAAATTCTGCGCCAGCCATTTGTCGTAGCTGTTGTCATAGTCGGCCAGCGTCGCCGTCTTGCCGTTCTGCGTCACGGTCGTGTTGCCAGCCGCCGCAGCAGCATCCCAAGTGGCGCGGGTAATAGGCAGGTAGTCTGCATTACCGCCAGACCCGAAATAGGATTCTTGATACCTTCCCGAAGGGAACGCGCACCAGCCATTCGCATTGAACGGCGTGGTCGTCGTTTTCGACTTTTTCAGCACCGTAGTGTTCGACGGGATGGTAGGCACATTCCACGCATAGTCGCTGGTATTCGTGGAAGACCACGGCAGGTCAGCCGATGCGCCCGCGATGCGGATTTTGCCGCCGAAGCGTTTGATGCAAACGCCGCAATCGAGGAAACGGGACGGCAGTACGCCCGTCTTGAAAATCATTATCTTCTGCGTCGGCTGGCTGGGGAAATTGTTGTCAATCCACTTGCAAGCGATACCGAAGAACTTGCCGTTTGTCGTGTCATACATTACGCGGTCGCCAGGCCCGACACTCTTAATGTCAACCATCACATTCGTGCCGCAAGCGAAGGTTTCGCCGCTCTCCACGATGTTCGCCACGATAGACACGGACGGCTTGCTACTGGTGACACCTTGCATCAGGTTGTAGATGTCGCCGCTGGCAAGGCTCGTATCGAACGCAGCCCGCGTTTCAAAGGTAAACGCATAGGTAGCCATTACTCGCCCTCCCCGCTGTTGTTCAAGTTACCTTCGCCGCTGCCGCTATCCATCGGCTCGACTTCGGGGACGGGCGGCACATTGTATTCCTCGGTCAACGCTTCGGAAAGGTCGTGCAGCACGGCATCGACCGCGGGCTTGTCTTCGCCCTCGACATTGTGGGCGAAGCCCACGAAGCCGTCGAAGCTACCGATGTAAGCAAGGCCCTTCCATACTGCGCCAGCGGAAAGGCCGATGGCTGTGTCGTTGTGAACATCGAGCGCGAAGCTCACGCGAATCTCGTTGTCGTCTGCTCTCTCGCTGGGGAAGTCCATCGAGATAGTTTGGTAGATGTCTTTCGGTTTCAGTCCCATAACTTTAAGTGTGTTTTAAATGGTTAATAATTTGGTTTCAAGTTCGGCGACCTTCTTTTCCAGCCGCTCGATTCTTTCCTCTTGTGATTCAACGGCGCGGGCCGTGATGATGGCTGCCAGCAGCGCGACATTGCCGTACTCCATCGACAGCATCCCGTCCTCGTCGAAGGTGCGGATGTTCCACGGCAAGAACTCCTGCCAGTATTGGGCTATCGAGCCAGCACCGCTGCCCGGCATCCTCTCGTCCACCCAGTCGAACTCGACAGCGGGGGCTGCCGCAACATCTCGCACGGTCAGCTTCACGGGCCGTAGGTTTCGTTTCAGCCGAGCATCCGAGCTGCTGCTGGTGCTGCCCGCCGTGATGTAGTAATCCGAATAGATGCCCTTGCTGGCGTGGATTCCCGCGTTGCTGCTGTTGTATTCAAGATATGCCGCGTCGGTCAAGTTGATGCGACCCCACACCGTAAGCGGCGTGTCCGTCACTACATTGTTGACCTTCTGCCCGATAGATACGGCGTAGCTATTGCTTCGCGTCAAGAAGGTAATCCCCTTGTCGCCGTACACCGTCATCTTGTCGTCGGCAAGCTCGCCAAGGTAGCAGTATTCCCCGTCGCCGAAGAATATGCGCCGCCCATAGTTGCCGCCACGCATATAGATGTCGCCCGTCATCGTGCCGCCCGACAGCTTCAAATAAGTGGAGCTTATCGTGTTGCCGTCGCCGTCGGCAGTTGCCCGCCCGACAGCCGTAGAGCCAAGCACCGTGACGATGTTCGCGCCCGTTATCGTTGACAGCGTAGAACCGTTCTTCGACACCAGCGTAAGGGCGTTGGCCGCCGCACTCAGCGACGCCCCGTAGGTCGTGTATAGGCGGTTGCCGTTCTCGTCGCCCGTTGCCCTATTTACCGCAGCATTGGCAAGCGCGGAGACGAGGTCTGCGCCGCTCATTGTCGAAAGGGTTGCGCCGCTCGTTGACAGCAGCTTCAACGCCCCCGACTGCGCGTATAGTGAAGCACCATAGGCCGTGTAAAGGCGGTTGCCGTTTTCATCATAGGTGGCGTAGGTCGCCGTCGATGCGCTGCCCGCGCTGCTGGCGTAGTTCGCCTTGGCGACCGCATTGTTCCCGATGCCGTCGATAAGCTGCTGTGCGCTGATTCCGTGCGTGTGCGTACCGTAGCCCGTGACGATGCCGTAGCTGCTCATAGTGACATACGGAATCGAGAACGAAAGGCCGCTTGTCGCGGACGAAGTGCCAGCCGTGCCGCCCGTGATGCTCGCCGTAGAATAGCTGCTGCCAAGGGAAACCCACTCGCCGTTGATGCGGACGCGGGCATTGGCGATGTAGTCGTTTGCGATGGCCGAGCCGTGCCAAGTTCCCGTCGTTATCGTCCCCAGCGTCGTGATGTTCGTGCTTCCCGCCCAAGTCGATAGCTTCGTGTTCTCGACATTGTTAATCTCCAACAGCGACCGCAGGTTGTCTTTGCTCATACTATTGCCAAGGGCAACAGCCGTCCCCGCTATCGTAATCGTGTTGTTCGTCAGTTCCGCATTCTCGATGGTGCGCCCAAGGTTGAAGTCAGCGGCATTCAGCATCTCGACGCTGACCTCTCCGAAGGCGGCATCTTTCAGCCAATCTTCCAACGATGATACGCGACCCGACAGCCCCGCGATATTCGTGTACACCGATTCGGGCGTTTCCTCAACAGACGGGTCGAGGCCCGCGGTCACGCGCCCGAAGCTATCCACGGTAACGGTCTTGTAAGTGCCAGCCGTGATTCCCGACGGGGTAAGGGACAACGCGCCCGCGTTGGAAACGGACAAGCCGCCGCCCACGCTTATGACACCCAGCGCGGCAGTCGTGGCTATCGGCAGGTGGTCGGCCACAATCTTCGTCGTCGTCGTGACATCTGCCGTTGCTATCGGCTGGTTGATAAGCGAAGTCCACACCGCGCCGAGGTCAACGCCGCCGCTGCTGCCGCCACTTCCCGCGCCACCTGCGCTGATGAAGTTATCGGAATAGAATCCGATATTCGTGTGCAGATAGCCGTTTGCGTCAAGCTCGATGTACGCACTTTCTCCGAACCAAATTTTTTTGACCGTTCCCGTCAGCTTCAAGCCAGCACCGCCGCTTATAAGCCCCGCAACGGTCAGGGTGTCGTACATATCCACATAACCAGCGAAACGAGCCGAGCCGCCGCCTAAGTCCGCAATAGTAGCCTCTTGCATCGCGGGGTTGCGCAGCCAATCTTCAAGCGAAGCCACGCGCCCCGTGAGGCCCGCGATATTCGATACCATCGCCGTCGTCCCAAGCGGGGCTTCCAACTGCGCCGTCGTGATGCTCCCGCCAAGCGCGACCTCAACGCCCGCGATGGTCACTTTGTTGTTGGCCAGCTCGTCGTTTGTTATCAGTCGCCCAAGGTTGTAGTCCGCGACATTCAGCATCACGATTTCCATTTCCTCGATGGCGGGATTCCGCAACCAGTCTTCCAAGCTGCTGACCCTTGCCGCAAGGTTGGCGACACCAGCCGTCAGCGGCACTTCGATGTCGTCCGCTCCGCTGTCGCTGCCCGCCGTGATGCGCCCGTAGCCGTCAACCGTCACGCGGTTATAAGTGCCTGGCGTTACGCCCGTCGTCGTAAGGGCCATCGTCAGCACCGTGCTGCCCGTGTGTGCGCTTGCATCGTAGCTGCTGGCCACGCTTCCCGTGATGCCCGTGCCCGACACCGAAAGCGCAGGAAGGTGGTCGGGGTGTATATCCGTGCCGCTCGTCACATCTGCCGTCGCAATCGTGCCGTTGATAAGTGACGACCACATCGCACCAAGGTCGAGGTCACCCCCGCCACCGCCGCTGTCATCCAAGCCGCCAGCACTTACGAAGCCGTCCGAATAGAAGCCCGTATTGGTATGAATATACCCGTTGCTATCGACTTCGATGTAGGCCGTTTCCGACAGCCAAATGCGCCGCGTGTTGATTTCCTCGGCGTTGACAATCTGCGCGGCCAGTTCCTCAAACGACGGCTCTCTCAGCCAGTCTTCAAGGCTCCCGATTCGTGCGTATGCCTTGGCCAGCCCCGCCGCCATTACGGTTTCGATTAGTGTAAGGTCAAGCACCGTGCTGGGCGTTCCTTGCGGGACGCTCCCCGACCCCGTGTGCGTGCTGCTGCCGCCTTCGCTGTCGACTTCCGTAATCGTGTAGTCTTCATCGTCGAAATCGGCCTCTTGTTGCAGCAGTTGAACCGTCAGCGTATTGCTCAGTATCGCCAGCGAAGCACCGACGATGCGGTAGTCGTTTTCCTCAAAGGTCACGCTCTTGTCGAAGCGGAAAGCGGCCTCGGCCATTAACGACCCCGAAAGGGCGTTATAAGCCGCGTTTTGGTACGAGATATATTCTCGCCCCACCAACTCCAAAAGGTCGTAAATTTCGCCGTTTGCGTCCCGTTTAAAGGCTGTCAACGGCGTGCTGTCAACATCGGTGTAGAAAATGCCGCCAAGGTACAGCAGGGCGTTGCCACAATCCAGCGGGACTTGACCGAAACCGACGCGCACCTCGCCGTTGATATTGTGGTTTCCATTTATCGCCACATTCTTCGCCCGTGCGCCTACACCCTCGTCAACGGTCATAGCGATGTTGGTTATCTTGCCGTATCCATACAGCAGACGGCTTGCCGAGCTTATGCACTCGCTCTCGCCGTCGTCCTCGTTGTAGTATGCCAGCGGGGGATATACGACAAGTTCAAGCGTTCCGCTTGCATCGTTGGGGAAACTGCTGATGTAGAGCTTGATTACCTCGTCGAGCGCGATTCCCGTAGATGTCGAGGGCATCGAAAAGTAAAGGTACGGCTCTTCGATGGTCGCGGGGTTGTATTCTTCCCACGCCTCGCGCATAACATACCGCGTACCGCCCGTCACGAAAAAGATGTTGAAGCGATAGCGCAGGGCGTAATACTTAACGGGGTTATATATGCTGCCACCCGAAGCAAGGGCCGCGCTTGTGTTGATTCCGCGAATGCCGCCGCCGCCCCAATACGAGTTGCTGCAATTCAGCGAAATCTCAACGCCACGCGCCAGCGACGGGATGCGCTCCGAATAGGTCAGCGCGTCGGTCATCGCATCCGAAAGGCCAATCGGCGGGAAGATGGTTTCGTAAGGCTCGGCAGCACCGCGGTACGGGTTCAACAAAGCCATACTGCCCGTCACGCTCCACTTGCTGCTGGCTGGCGGGGTAAAGGTGCGCTCGTTGCCGCAATCCTCTGCGCTGAACTGGCCTTCGTAGAAGTTATCACGAAGCCCATAGTCCTGCTCGATATGCAGGTTTTTCCACGCGGGGCGAATCTGCCGATAGCCGCTTTTGTTGATGAAAAACGCATCTTGGCTGCTGGCCCTCGGCTGTGAAATATCCCGTATCTCGATTCTATCGTCATCGCACCACGACAGCGTGAGGCCGAGGCCGAGCAGCACCGTTTCCAGCGCATCGTGCCACGACATACCTTGGAACAGCGTCGTGCTTACCAAGCCGTCAACGGCTGCCGTATCAGCAGGGACGGTGGCCCGCTTCGCCGTTTCAAATTTGATGTCCATAGCGACACCCGCCAGCGTCAAGCTCTGCGTGATAAGACTTCGGACGGTAACAAGCTGACCCTTCGGGAGCGAAAAGTCGTAGTCGTTCAATCGCCCGATATTGTCACGCGCCGTCAGCGTCAGCGTGTCCCTATACGCCAAGTTTTCCGTATAGCTGTCGGGCGTGATAAATCCCGTCCAACGGGTCGCCCATCCGCTGCCCTCGTCCGTCTTCCAAATGACCTTGAACAGCGTAGAGTTGGGCGTGAAGAATTGCGAGTAATCGACCTCGCCGCAATCACTCAGCGAAAGCGTAAGAACGCTTGTCGTAATCGGCTGCGTAAGGTCGTTGCTGTCCTTGCTGATGGTTATTCCGTCGCGGTGCAAGCCCGCGATTTCGATAGCCGAGCCGCTGTACCCGTCTTTATAGATTTCGACGCGCTGCTTCCCGTGCGGCGTGTTAATCTCTTTGTAGAGCAATAATCCGTAAGCCATAGTTATCTCGTTTTATTGCGGTTGTAATTATCCAAAGCGATTTGCAGGTCTTGGCCCTTGACCGTGACCGTGCCGACGACCTCAACAGCACCGCCGCTCTGCGAAAGCTGCGCGGGTGTCACGCCATAGCCGCCCGTGTAGGAATAGGACGACTGACCGCCGCTCCCGCCGCTGTTCTTCGCAAGGGCCGCGATGCCAGCCTTTGCCGCGATACCGACACCGACCAACGCCGCACCGATGGCGATAGCCGCATAGGGGTTTTCGCCCATACTCTCCAAGGCCTCGTTCAAAGCCTTCATCGCCTGACCGCTCGTCATAACAATCGTACCGATGGAGATTGCGGCATCTGCAAGCGGATTCAGCAGGGCTTTGACCATCGCCGTCGTATCCCATTCGCCCGTTCCGATAACCTCGGCCAGTTCCTCAAACGCGCCAATCATACTGCGTTGGATGGCGTGCTGCACGGTTTCGGCTGCGTCCGTCCAAATATCCTTCATCTTGTCCGCGCCGTCTTCCATAATGCCGAGGGCTTCGTCCACTTCCCTGCTTATCGTTTCATCGTCAAGGCCCGTCAGCTTCGCCGCTTGGTCGTCCGTAAGGTTGAAAAGGTCGAGGTCAGTTTTCTTCAACTTTCCGATTTGCTCCAGCTTTTTGATTTTGGAATCAAGCAGTTGGATTTCCATATTTAGGCGGGCGATTTCCGTTTCATCCTTCGCATCTTCCAGCAGCTCTTTCTTCGCCGTCAATTCCTCACGCATCTTGCCGAGGATGCCGTCGTGCTTCTTATCGACACCGCCCAGCGTTTGCAACAGCGCGGCAAGTGCATCGTTATCATCGTCGGTAGGCACAAGCCCGCCGCCAGCACCAGCACCTTCCCCGTTGACAAGTTCATCGTGAAGCTGCTTGTAGGCCGCCGTGATTCCCACGACCTGCGCCCGCGCCTCTTTCAGCGATTCGTGATTCAGCAGCCGACCGAGCTTGCTTTTCCCTTCAAGGTCTGCGACATTCGCATTTGCCGTAGCAAGCATCTTTTTGTAGGCTTGTTCCAGCGCGTAAAGAGGGTCTGCCGTCTGCTCGATTGTCCGTTTCAGCTTGTCGTATGCTTCGCTCGTCGCCGTGCTTTCCTTCGTGCTTTGGAACAGCGCGTAGTTCAATTCCCCGATAAGGTCGCGTACATTGATAAGCACCGTGTAGAGGATTCCCGACGAACCGCGCAGGGAAAGCACGAAACCTTCCCACGCGCTTTTGACTTGCTCGACCGCTCCCTTGACATTGTGCGTCATCGTTTCGTACATCTCGTCGAGCGCACCGTTGGCGTTTTGTAATTCGCCGTAGAGGTCGGCCACATCATCCGCTCCATTGGCAAGGGTCAGCAGCATAGCGGCGAATCGGTCGTTTACCATATCTGAAGCATCGCCCAGTTCAAGGCCGCCGTCACGCAGCCGCTGGAAGCCCTTAATTAAGTCTTCCATCGTCTTGGGCTGGCCGCCCATCGCTTGGTTCAGTTTGCTGCTGCTGTCTGCCAGTTTGATGAATATAGCACGAAGGGCCGTGCCCGCGCTCGATGCGTCGATACCAGCGTTTGCCAGCGTACCCAGCAGCGCAATCGTTCCCTCGGTGTCGAGGCCAAACGACTTCGCCACGGGGACGAGTTTGCCGAGCGTGCTGTCAAGATAGTTGAACGAAAGGGCCGACTTACTGGTGCTTACGGCCATAACATTCAGCATATCAGTTGTTTCCTCAGCGGTAAGCCCAAAGCCTCGCATCGTAGCACCAGCGCGGGCTGCCGCGCTTGCAAGGTCAGTACCGACAGCGGCGGCGAACTTCAAGACGCTTTCCTGCATCGCCAAGATTTGCGGCTCGGCAAAGCCCAGCTTCGCAAGCTCCGTCTGCAAGTCCGTGACCTGCGATGCGGTGTACTGCGTCTTGCGGCCCAGTTCGATTGCGCTCTCAGTAAGCCGCCCCATATTGTCAACCGTCGTGCCGAGTATCGAGGCAAGGCGGGACTGCGCGGCCTCAAAGTTGGTTATTATCTTGACCGTCCCCGCCAGCATCTTGAACGCGGCAACAACAGCCGTCACCTTTGCGGCAACGCCCTTCATCATTTCGCCGAAAGACTTTGTCTTTTTCTCGGCGTTATCAATGCCACGGTTGAAGTCGTCGGATTTCAACCCCAGCTTAACCCATATATTGCCTAATAAACTCATTTTATCAACCCTTTAATTCGTTGTAATTCTTTCAACTGCCCTTCCGTTATCTTGACGATTTCGACGGGTTTGGCGGCCCTTATTTCCTCGTCCAGCGGCAAGGGATAGAAGCGCGTCGGGTCGGTTTCCCGATGCACGCCGCGACCAAAAACGGGCGCGTTCAAATAGACCGTGTGCGCGACAAACCTTGCCCTGCACCACTCGCCATATTGACGCTCCCGCTCCGCTTTTTGCAGCGCACGAAGTTCAACCCACCCCGTGCGCTCCGCATCGAGTTCGGATTTACCGCACCAGCCGATTAGCCAGTCCCGCGTGGATTCCCACGCCTCCACAAGCGAAACCGCTTCACGCTCGCTTTTTTTTTACCATTTTCGGGCTGCTCATTCATCAGTTCGTCGAGCGTCTTCCCCGTCCGCAGGAAAAGGAAGTCACGGATGAACTGCGCGAAGCGTTCCTTGCCCTCGCCATAGGCCCACGCCTCAAAGTCCGCAAGGGTCAACTCCCTGCCGACCTTGCGCCCTTCGTACTGCGCGATGTCGCGGGCGTTCAAATATGCCAAGTAAAGATGCTTGACATATAGCGACCATATCTCGCCGCCGTCCTCGCCATTGTGTACGGAAAGGTCGAGGCCGCGAATGGATGCGGCCTTATACATTGAGGGGGTGATAAGAATTTCCACCCCCTCGCCGTTTACCAAAATTTCCTGCCTCGGATTTACCATAGCTTACGCGGGGTAAACGAAGGAAGGTGCGCCCGTTCCCTGTATAGTGACCTGACGGGAAAGGATGCCGTTACGCTCGGCGGTCTGCGAAACTGCCGTGACGATGGCCTCGCCAGCCATACCTTCGGCGCGACCGTTGCCGCTGCCAAGCTCGCCGACGAAGATTTTGACCTTCGTGCCGTTGACCAGCGACTGCATCAGCGTTTTCTGCTGCTGGCTTGCGCTGTTGTCAAGGTTGAAGGTGGCCTGCACCGTCCAGTTCTTGTTACCGGGGATAAACTGGTCCCACTCGCTGGACTTGTCGCTTGCGTCGATTGCGTTGTTGTTGATGTCAACGCTGTTGGACTGCTCGCCAGCAATCCAAGTGTCCGTACCTTGACCGCTACCCGTGGTCAAATAGACACGATGTTTGTTGCCGCTTTTAACTGCCATTGTTGTATCGTTTTAGTTGTTATTTTTCCGTGAAACATTCGCTCTGTACTGAGTACGCCGACGGATGACGATAATATCAGCGTCGCCGACCTCGACGATTTCCGTACCGAGTTCCTTGTAAATATCGACGGCTTCAAAGTCGTTCATCGTGACCGTCTTTTGCCCGACAAGCGTTTCCTCTGCCGTATCGGAAAGGGATGCCGCTTCGCCGTAGCCGCCGATGCTGATTGCCTCGACTACGAAGCCAAGTTCGCGCACATCCTCGCCCTTGTCAATCGCGCCCGATTCCGTGAAGTCCGAAACCTCGACGCGGGGGAAGTCGTTGACCCCCGCCTTGACGGGAAGCTGGGCCGCTGCAAGTGCCGCGACCACCGCCTTGCGAAGCTGTGCTTCTGCTGATTTCGCTTGTGCCATAATCGTTTACTTTTTAGGCGTGAAACTTTCGACGGTCTTGTTGACCTTCCGCTGCATAAACTCGTCGATGCTGTTGCGGTACTGCTCGTATGCTGGCTTCAAGAAAGGGTGCGGCTGTGTGCCGTGTTCCTTGATGCTTTTGGCGATAGCCCAAGCCGCATCGCGGGCCAGCGATTCTTCGCTCTTTCCCGTGAACACGGCGGCGGCTTTCAGTGCGCTGTTCTTGCGCTTGCCCTTCTTTCGCACCCATTCGTAGATGCTGTCAACGGGCGGCATACCGCCAGCCTTGCGCCCGTACTCGACATATTCGGCGTAGTTGGCATAGAAACCAGCGTCCACCGTCCCGTCGGGCTGCGACACCGTGCGCCCGCTGTTCCGCAACAATCCCGTTGCGACGCTGCCGTTTGCTTTCAGCAGTTCCTTCGCCTTGGCGACGATACGCATACCATAGTCGCGCAGCCCCTCGGCGGCACTTCGGAGAACCTCGGCACGAAACCGCGCAAAGTTCACTTTCAAGTTCTGCAAGGAAGCAGGGTCTATGTACATACCTTCGCCGTTCATAGCGTCCTTCGTCTGCTGACAAACAAGCGCAGCGTCCTATCGCGCCCGCTTACATTTTCGCGGCTGTCAACCGACAGCATCTCGCCGTTCCAAATGATATGCGTGAACGCGACGGCGGTGTAGCGAAGCCTCACTTCGTAAGCCTCGACATTTGCGCTTTGGTAGAACTGCATCTTAACCATCCCCGACAGCATACGGACGGAAGCAGGGAACGGCCCATAAGTGACCGCCCCCTCGCCGCTTCCACTGCCGCTTCCCGAGCCGCTGCCGCTTCCGCGGGTCTGCCGTACCTTGCGAAGACACTGGATGCCGTACTCGTCCTCTACGGGGACGGTATCGACAAGCGTAATCGAATCGCGGTAGGCGCGGACGCTGATTTCGTGGTCCTCGTTAAACAACATAGCTGGCGGGAATGCGTTGATAGACTTTCAGTTCTTCCTCGGTGTTGCCGTCGAGGATAGCCACGGCAGCCTCCCAAATGTAGGCCAGCAGCCGCGACACATCGCTCGACAGCGGGGTGGTCTTGTATCTAATCGTGTAGGCCATTTTCTTCGGAAGGAACACGCGGTCGGCATACGCCGTGCAATGGGAAATAACATCCACTCCCGTGGACGCATCCTTTACCCAGTCGATGCTGCTGACCACGGGCTGCCACAGCCGCGCCACTTCCCCGATGCCGTCATCCTCGATGGTGCAAGGCAGCAGGGCGCGGTCGGCATATTCCTGCACGCGAAGCGTAGCCTGCTGCAAGATGTTCGTCAGCGTCGTGTCGTCAGCGTCGCCCACGACCTTCGCGTATTTCTTGAAGTCCGCAAGCGTTATGTTCGTGTTGTTTCCGATTTCGATGTACTTCATAGCGATTAGATAATTTCCCAGTAACCGAGGTCAACCATAGTGCGGGCAACTTCCGTCGGCTTGCTGTAAACCTCGCCAACGGCCAGCCCGTCGTGCGCTACGACCACACGGATGCGGCAGTAACGCGAATCACGCGCAGCAGGGGCGACCGCCTTGTTAGCATACGACGGTCGCTCTGCCTTGCGTTGCGATTGTGTGTTGCGGGCCATTCGCGTCAACGATTACTGACCAGCACCCGAGCCGCTGCCGCTGCCTTTGGTAAGGGCTGCAAGAGCCGTGGCGATGGAAGCCACATAGATAACGGCTTTCTTCTTGTTGGACGGCACGACCACCTGACCACGCCAGCGCAGATACAGCACATAGCTGTCAGTCTTCGGGATGCGCTCGACTTCGATTTCAAAGCCGAGTTTCTCATAGAGGTCGAACACGGCGGTGTCGGCAACGATAAGGCTGCCAGCCGTCATCTTGGAAGTCGTGACAACACGCTTGCCGAGGAAGCGATAGATGCCGCCGTTCTCATACTCAAACAGCAGACGACCGTTGGCGTCTTTCTGATTCTTGTAGATGGCGAAATCGCTGGGGTGCATATAGATGGTGTCGGCCACGAATGCACCGTTAGTGCCGAGGTCAATCTGCGCGTCGATAGCGTCGTTCAGTTCGATAAGGCCCGGTGCGGGGAACTTAGCGGCGCAACCAGCGGACGAAGCGGAGAAGGCGGTAGAGCCTTGGCCGATGATGCCGTAGATATGCTTCTGCGTGGTGCTGTTGGTGTCCGCACCGTCGCCGCTGAGGATAAGGGTATCGACCTTGTTACGGATGGCGGCGATAGCCTCTTCGCGTGCCCAATTGAGGAAATAGCTGAGGTCGGTTGCGGTTTCGCGGGTGAACGGCAGCTTTGCGCCCACCTTGGCAAGTCCGCGGGTTACCTCGGAAGCGGATGCGCCGTCTGCGCTACCGACTTCGCTACCCTCGCCGACATAGTCGGTGTTGTCCGTGAAAGAGCCTTCCAGCCAAAGGATTTTGCTCTTGTCCTGCGGCACATCCTTGCGGCGGATGCTGTTGAGGAAGACGAGCTTCTTCTGCGCGTCGGCATTGATTTCGGTGTCGCCCATCGTGCGAAGGATGGTTCCCGACACGCTGCCCGTGTCAAGTTTAACCTCCATCTTGCCGCTTACGCGCTTGCCGTCCATAATGTCTTCGACCATCTTCTTGAACTCGTCGCTCTTGATAGCGGCGCAGATGGCGTCGGCGGTGGACTGCTTCTTGGTTTCCGTTGCTTTCAAAGCCTCGTTCATAGCCTTGATGCTCTCGTCGAGGTTCTTGATGCTCTCATCATAGTTGGCGATGGTCTGCTTCATTTCCTCGATTGCGCCCTTGTCGGCCTTCGCCTCGGCGATTTGCTGCTCAAGGGCCGTTTTCTCGTCACGGATGGCATTCATCTCAGCCTTCATCGTGTCGAGCTGTTCCTGCAATTCTTTTGCTTCCATTTCGTTTGTTTTTGGTTGGTTAATAGTTTCGTCGCCCTTCCGTTCCGAAGATTCAAGCGTGGCCTTCGGGTTTGCGGCACGGCTGACAAGAGAAATTTCGTAGATATACAAGTCGGTAAGTATGCGGGACACCCCCGGCTCGTTTTCGGGGTACTCGGCCTTGCGCGTGGCATAGCCGATGGAGAACTCGTTAAGCGCACCGTCCTCGATAAGCGTGGCGGCATCGCGGCCCAGCGTCGTGTTGCTGATTACGGCCTTGAAAGCAAGGCCGCGCTCGTCTTCGTGCATCTCCGTGATAACGCCGATGATGTCGTCGAAGTTATGCTGCCAGCACAGCTTGACGCGGCTTGCATCCTCGCTGGCGAGAAAGTCCGCAAACGCTCCCGCCTTGATGATGTCGCCGTAGCTGTCGATGTTTCCGAAATATGCGCCGTAGCCCTCGATGTAGAGGTGCTTGTCGTCCCGCGATACCTTGACCTCGGGACAGACAAATGCTTTCTTTTCGATGGTTTGTTCCATAGTTCGTGCGCGTGCTTTGATACAAGTATAAAAAACGCGAGGCGTAAACCCCGCGTATTTTCTTTTAGTAGTCAGTATTTCCCGATTAATGCCCCTTTTTAGCCGATTTAAGCCGCTTTCTATATCTCGGTGATACCATTATCCTTCGGCAGATAAATCAGCGTGCAAGCGCAGTTTATGACCTCGCCAGCGGGCGCGCCGTAACGCTCGTCCATAGGCCGCTCCATCGGGTAGCCGCCTACCGTGAAAAGCTCCCCTTGACCAAGGGTTATGCCGTCAACCGCGGCGTGCGTTTCGCGGGTGTTGATACCGCTTATGCTCCAAGTCTTTTCGTAGGGAATCCCCAGCGCGTCGGCAGCACTCAGCCCCGCAAGGTTCATCGAGTTCATCGCCTCGGTCTGCGCGATTCTCCTGCATTGCCATTTCTTCACTTGGTCGAACTCCCACATCGTGCCGCGGTACAGCCGCTTCGTCAACTGCTCCACGCCCTCGGTGCTGTGCGCTTCATATATCTCGGCGATATGCTGGCGCAGCCACTTCGACACCGTGTCGCCCATCAGTACGATGCGCTCCCCAAGATGGGACTGCGCCCATTGTAGCAGCGTCCGCGTGAAAATGTCCGTCGTGTCGGCTTTCCTTTGCAGCATACGGTTCGCCACTTCGACCGCCCCCGTATGGCCGATGGTTAGGTACAAATCAGTCAGTAGAGGCAACATCCACGGCTCTTTGTACTCGATTTCATCGGCCCATAGGGACGGCGGCACGCGACGCTCGACAAGCGCATCCAGCGAAGCCTTGACGCTCTTTGTTCTTTTGCTTCGCATCTTGCGCTCGTAGGTCGCGGCCATTTGCAGGGCGTTCACCCTGCTGGCGGCTTGCCGCGCTCGCTGAACTGAGCTTATTTTCTTACGCTTCATTCTCGTTTATATCCGTGACGCTGGCCTCGTCGCCGAACATCGTGCCCAGCGGCAGCATCGGCTTGTCGTAGATGCCGTTGGGATTGTCCGCACCTTCCAGCCTATCGTAGCCGTATGCCTCGCGCAGTTCGTTCAAGCTGGCGTGCATCATTGTAAGGTTCGTCAGCACATCCTTCGGCCCGTCTTGCAGTACATCTATCAAGTCGGTATTTACGGCAAGGTGGTACTTCTTTTCCGCGTCGGTCAGCTTGAACGCCTTTGCGTTCCGCAGCAGATACTCCATAAAGTCCTCGCAGAACACGCGGACGCGGGGCAGGGCCGCGCTTTCGTACAATGCCTTTTTCGCCTCTTTCGCGTTCTCATACTTCGACTGGCCGTAGTACAAATCCATCGGGATGCCGTACACGAAGCAAAGGGCCGTGACGCTTTCCTTGCTGCTGTCGAGAATCGACAAGTCAACGGGGCTACTACCCAGTTCGTGCGTTTCGATAGGCTGACGGAAGAACTTCGTTTTGTTGACATTCTCCTTCGCATTGACTTCGCGCTCGACCTCGGCGGCAGCTTGCGGAACGACGAAGCCGTCCTTGTCCCTTGCGGGCGTGATAATCGCGTTCACGCCGCCGTTCTCGATTGCCGTGTTCAGCCGTTCCTTCCCTTTCTTCAGAAGCGCGATTTCATACGCAGCAGCAGCCAAGGGCGAAAAGCCGAAGTAGGTGTCATCGTCGAGGTTGTAGTTGAAGCTCTCAAAATACTGGTCATTCGGAATCGGGTCTTCGTTAGGGTCGCCCGTGATAGCCATACCGCGCACGGGGAAGTTAACGCCACCGTGTACGATGCCGACCTTCACGCCGCTGGGTATGTACAGCCCCTTGACCTTGCCGCGGTCTTTGCCTACATCCCACCGCTCGACATAAGTAAACGCATCGCCGAATACATCGTAATTCGTACTCCACGCATAGAAGAAACGCGCCATCGTGAAGCGGTCATTCGGGTGGCGCAGTATGTCGAGAATCCAATGCTCTTCGACCTCGTCGTTGTTCTCGTCCAGCAGTTCGATATATTGGGCGCACTCGCCCACGGCCCTTGCTATGCGGTCGATGATACCGAATGCCGCCGAGCAGGTGCGGTATGCGTCGTAGAGGTCGCGGCGTTCAAACGCCTTGAACTCGATTGTCCCAGCCATAAACCGCAGCAGCCGCCGCAGGTATTCGTTGGCCTCGTTGTCGTCGGGCATATAGTAGCCCTTTTCCTCGATTGCTTTGATGCGGGCATCCATCGCTTCGATGTCCTTGCCCCGTGTAAAAAGTCCCATTTTATTTCTCCCCAAGTTTGTTTGTTATTCCAAGTTTCCGTAAATGGCTGGTGCAAGCATAGTTACACGCATCCATAAGGTGGTCGTCACCGTCTTGCGGCTCGTCGATATACCGCGACTTGTCGTTCTTGGCTTGCTTCCATCGGTAGCCGCGCACTTCGCCCCCAATGTTCTCGCCTATGTACCGCACATCGAAATAGCGCAGGTACTGAATACGACCCACCTTGTCGCGGTTGTTTGCCTCGATAGCCCACAGCCGCTCGTCGAGCTTTAAGCTCTTGATGTTTTCGGGCCGCGCAGGGTCGCAATATATCTCGCCGTCGTATCGGTATATTCCCTCGACCCATTCCGACACTTCGCGCTGCATCCATCTTTCCAAGCCCAAGTCCGCCAGCGTTTCAAGGAACGATTTGTCGCCCAGCTTGCCTTTGACTTCGTAACCGTCGCAGGTCAGCACCTCATTCTCCCAGCGAAGCAGATGCCCGCCGACCTCAAAGGTGCGGGGTCTTGTCAATATGTCGTCACGGATAACGCCCGCTATCGTGCTGATGCTGTACTCCCCGCGGTACATAAGCTCCTTGTACCAAAGCACGCAGGTTTCGGGGTCGTAGGTGCATCGCACTATCGCCGTCGGGTCTTGAACGCCCCAGTCCACACCATACCAGCAGCGCAGATGCGTGGGCCATTCGTCGTCGGTAGCAGGCTGCCAGCCGTTGTAGATTAATCCCTCTTTATGGGCCGCGAAATGCCCCAGCCATATATGCTCGTAATATGACATATCGACGGCCTTGCTCTTTTCGGCTAAGGCCACATACTCCGCGGGCAGATGCGGGTTTGTAAGGTAGGTCGTCCAAATGTAGGTGACATCGTCCTTCACGCCGTTCCATACATCGTCGATACCCTTCTGCTTGAAGAATCGGCGGTAAAGGAAGTGGTCTATGTCGGGCGGGTTCGCCACAAGCCAAACCTCGGCGGGGACATTGTTGTATCGAATACTGAGGTCTATCGTATCGAATACCGTTTCATCGACCAGCTCCTCGCTCTCGTCATTTACCCACATTTTCAGCTTCGGGATGGACTTCAAGGCCGCCGTGTTGATGCCGCTGCTCGTCTTGATACCGCGGAACAATATGCGCCCGCCCGTCTTGATATTTACCAAGTCGTTGCCGCTTTTCGTGAAGTCGCCCTGCAAGCCAAGCCGTTCTATCTTGTCGATAAATTCGGGCAAGATAGACACCTCGGCGTTCACCAGCGTGTAACGGGTAAAGAGTATCGTCCCGTCATCGTCGTAGGTGCGGTCAATCAATGCCGTGGATACCGTGAACGACTTTGCGCTGCCTCGCCCACCGAGGATGATTTTATACCGCGTCCCGCCTCTCTCAAAGAGGGGGCGGTACGGGCTGCTGGCTTTTATGTTTATCCGCGGGCGCATCTATTCGATATTGATTTCGGGACGGCTTTCTTCGCCCTCGCCGATTGCGATATTTACGCTTCGCTCACCGAGCAGGTCTGCCAATAGGGATGCCGCTTTCGTGTTCCCTTTCTGCGCCGCACGAATCTGCCCCAATACGACGGCACCAAGCATCGAGGTACTGGTCTGCGTCCCGTCGGGAAGTGTCACCGTCTGCTCGGTTTCTCCGAAGATTTTGACCCATTCTCGCATCCCCTTTGCCCTGCGTCTTGCCTCGCCACTTGCCTTGCCAGCTTTACGCGCTTGCTCCCGTCGTTGCTTCGGGGTTCGCTCCGAGTTCGGTATAAGATTCTGCTCGTTCATTTTCTTGTCGTTTTATACCCCCTTAATGGGTATTTTTATTATGGGGTTGTAGTCATCCCACGCTTTCAGTTTCTCCGTTTTCCCCTTGTTCGATTTATCTCTTTTTACTATCGCCCCCCCCCATTTTTTCTGTAACTCGTTGAACTGCTGCGCCTCTTTCTCTCGGTTTCGGACAGCGGCGCAACCGCCAGCTATATTTGACTGGTCGCAGTAATAGTGATACGCATTCAGCCGAAGCACGACGCGCTCCAAGTTGAGTTGTTGCAGCGTCATATCGTAATCCTCTTTCAGCGGCAAGTTCTCGTCATACCAGCACCGATTTCCACGCAAGAAACATTGGAACGGCCCGCCGATGTATGCCGCCATCGAAAACGGCGTATAGTGTCGGTACGCCATACTATCAGCGTTGCAGTTCAGCCCCCAAAATTTCGCGCCGAGGTCTTGGGCCATCGTGCTGTACTTTTCAAGGAACGGGATGATTTCGTCGGTTTCGATTGCCCTCTTTTCGTAGCCATACCCATCGCGGCCCTCAAACCGTTCCAATTTTGAGAGGTCATCGTCTATGATAAGAACTACATCCATCCCAGCGTCGAACTCGCTTTTGAGGATATAGTTCCGTATTCTACAAAGGTTGCCTTGCACCCCCTTCGGGCAAGCTATGATGTTGGCCTTCGGATAGTTCTTTTTGTATTCCTCTGCCTCCCCCTCGTCAACCCATATCTTGCAGAACGGTATATAGTCAAGCGTCTTTACCCGATTTGGTCGCTTGTAACTTGGGGCGTTGATGCTTATTTTCATCTCGATATGATTTTTTGAATCGCCTTTGCCCCATTTAACACACGGCCAACCCCAATCCTTTTTTGGAACGCCTCGCTCTGCTCCCCGCTTCTCTTTGTCGGCAGGGCCTTGACGGGTCGTATATCGAAAAGCGTTTGCGCTTGCAGCCAGTCAACTTCGTTGTCGAAAAATAACACGATATAGTTATGCTCCTCGTTTAAGATTTCCGTGAATGGAACTTGCGCCGCCACATCCTTGTCTTTCTTCACTTCCTCGACTTCTTCCTCTACCGTCCAAGCTGGTACGCCCCATTGTTTCAGCGGCAGGTCGTCCCACTCGTTTGCCAGCGCGTCCCAGTCCCAAGCTCCGAAGCTGCCGTTGTCCTTGACGACGATTTCCTTCATCTTTTCGACGGGCATATTCTTCGGGAAGGCGATGCACGGCACTTCCTTTTCCCCGTTATGTTTTGCCGCCTCGTATCTGAGGTTGCCGCCGAGGATAACGAACTTGTCGCCGAAGGGGACGACGAGCAGCGGCCTTGCCTCAAAGAGTTCGGGTGTTTCGGTTAGTGACTTTGCGAGGCTGTCGATGTCGGTTTGCGTCCATTGCCTCGGGTTCATCGGAAGGTCGGGAATCTGCCCCGTGTTTGCTTCCAGCTTTTCGATGGGTAGTTTTACGATTTGCATATTAGTGTGTTATTAGGTTAGTCTTAGGTTGCAGCAGTCGTGCGAACAGCCGCAGCCGTAGGTGTCAAGGCGCGTCGGGTATTTGCACCGACCGCCTTCGCCGCCCTCTACGGTTTTGAAGAAGGACTGAAACTCTCTTATTTGCGGGTCTTCGTTCATCTCGTTACTGGTCTTTCTGCCTTATCTACGAACAGCCGTATCTTGTCATAAGTCCGCGTGTTGATGTCGCCACCGTTGAGGAATCGCCGCACTACGCTGGTGCTTATCCCCGTCCCCTTTGCCACGGTATAGGGCCGTAGTCTTTTCTCGCCCATTATGCGGCGAATGTACCCGCGGCGGTTGTCTGCCTTCGCCTTGTGGTAGGCTTCAAATTCTGCGTCGGAAATCCACATATCAGTGCGTCAGTTTGAATTTGAAGCGTCGCCACACCTGCACGAAGTCGGGCTGCGTCGCTGGGTTGTCAAGGGCCGCTTCCACGCAGTCGAGGCAGTAGGTAACGGTCGCGTGGTGCAAGGTGCTTGCCCGTGAAATCTCCTGCACGCGGTAGCCGTCCTGCTTCATCTGCGCCACGGCGCACCAGCGGGCTACGACATAATCACGACGGCGGCAACGGTCGCCGATGTCTGCCTCTTGGCAGTCGAGCAGCACGCGGCGGTAGTGCGCCCAAGTTTCCTGCGCCGTGCAAAGCGTCCGTCGGTCAGTCGTACCCGTGCGAAGCGATGCAAGATGCCGCCCCCGTAGCCAGTCGGCAAGCTCCCGCTGCTGCATATACGGCAGCGTTGCGATGTCCTTCTTTATGGTGGTCAAGTCACGCATCGGTGGAAAATTAGTTAATAGTAAGTCGGTTCGTCTGCTTTTTGCTTTTTGTAGCCCGTTTTTATCCATAGCAGCAAGCATTTCCATTTGAAGCGAAGCAGCAGCCATCGGTTTCGGCGCTGCCAGCGGGCAAGCTGGCGGTCATATTCGCTTCGGCTGCTCATAGGTCGAAGATGGTTTTTGCCGTGCGTCCGAAAACGAGCATCGCCGCGTCTCGGCTGTGTTCGCTCGTCCGTCCCGTCCAGCCAGTCAGCTTTGCGAAGTAGTCGGGATTCATCTTCGTAATGTTATCCTTCGGGGCTTTCATCACGAAGGGGATGCCCCAGTCGCGTAGGGCCGTTTCCCATATCGTTGCGTCGCGCTTTACGCTGCCAGCACCTTGAAGCCGTGCGCGGTCTTTCGCCGCCGTGACCTTGGGAAACCACTTGCGCTGTCTTGCATCCTCAAAGACGACGGCCACGGCTTCGCTCCCGCGGTTGTCGTACATCTCTTTGACGCGCAGCAGGGCCTTGTGTATCGGCATCGTTTCGACGGCTACGAACTGCCGCCCGTCCCATACGGCGAGGCCCGTGTGCGCCCCCGTGTCAACGCCTATCCACTTCATCGTTTTCGTCGTCGGGCAAGCGTGATTCAATGACGAGGATAAGGAACGCCAGCATACAAACGACGCTTATGCTGATAATAAAGGCGATTCCAGCCCACGGCCCTATCGCTTCCGAGGCGTGGACGGCCAGCGTGACGATAAGGATGAAAATTGCGGTCAGCACGGCCAGCAAGCCGAGCAGTACGATTGCTCCAAAAGCGCGGTCACTCATAGGTTTCGGTCATTAGGCGAAAACGGCGGGGGCGGGGCGCGTTTCGCCCCCTGCCATCCTCAACAACTATTTACTTTTATCGTTTTGCGCCCTAAGATTTTGCCAGTATTCGCGCTGCTGCTTGCTCCGACATTCCGTGCAGCTCGCTTGCAGGTGGTCGAAGGTCGAGGCGTGACGGCCAAACGCCGACACGGGAAGCACCTTTCCACAGCGTTTGCAGCGCTTCATTCCGTCAGGCAGCTTTTCGCGCTGTTCTTCGTAACGCTCCCGCCGCGTCTTGCTCTTTCGCTGTGCCGCTCGGCTTTTCTTTCGCTTACATTCAAGGCACAGCCCGTCGTGTCCGTCGTGGCTCGTCGGGTGCTTCGGGAAGTCCGACAGCGGTAGCAGTTGCCCACAATCCTTGCAGCGTTTCAGCCCGCGCCGCAGCATTGTGATTCGGTTTTCGGTCGGCACATAGTCGTCGTTCTTGTCAACGAAGCAGCGTTCTATCGACAGCGCGTTGACATAACGCCCAGTTGCGGCGCAGTAGCCGTTGTCGCCGCGGAAGCGGGCGCATTTGCCGCAAGGTTTGTAGTCACTCATAGCTTTCAAAGATTACGGGAAAAAAGCCCGACCGTTTCCCACCTCGGAACTCGTCACACATCACTTTTTTTAAGTTACGCATATAGGTTAATCGGTCGGGCCATCCCGTTAAGCGTTAATTCCCGCTATATCCACGGGCGAATGTTCCGTAGGTCATCTCGATAGTCGCATCTACACCGCTTGCCATACCGGGGAAGCAGTACCAGTTACCGACGGCGAGGTGCGTCCCGCTGTTCGCATCGAGCCACGATACGGGGTAGTATTTGTCGTTGCTGCTGACAGCAGAACGCGCCCATATCGTCGCCGTGCGTGTGGTCGATTGCGTGCCGTTGGGGACGATGAAAACGACGGCGATTCCTTCCCCATCGGGGAAGATGTTGAGGCCGTTTGTTTCGTACCCGTGTTCAAGTCGGTAGTATTGCGTCGTGGAACGGTCAAGCAGCAGGGCGAAGCATCGGGGCTGCGCCGTCAGCGTGACCGTGTGCGTCGTATCTTTGACCGATACGGATTGTTGTACCGCCATCGAGGGCGTGGAGAATACCGTACCGAAGGCGCAAACCGTCGTCTGCTGCCCCTCGATATTTGCCGTGGCCATATAGTCGCCCACGGGGAGATAGGTTTGCGTGCCCGGTGTCGCCGTATATACCTTCGTCGGGTCAACGGAACTTGTCAGCGTAATCGTCGGGGTGGCGAAGGTGCTGGCGGCAGCAACGGCAGCTTGAAGCTCGGCATCCGTCGCCTTTGTCAGCGGCCCGCTCTGCAATCCGTCAAGACGGAATGTAACGGGCACGATGTCGGTGCGGTTCGGGGTGTCGTAATCGAGGCAAGAGGGGGTCATCAGCGCGGCAAGCGCGATGCAAATGGTAGCAAAAAAGCGTTTCATTTTCGTTTGGTTTTAAGTGGAAATTTTGGTAATTTTATCTCCCACTTGCTCCCCCTTCTTCTTTGGGTTGAAAATTGGCGCAGGGGCATTCCCAGCGTCGGTTTCTGTAAAACTTCCAGTATTGACAAGTGGCGAAGACCGCGCTCCCGTCAAAGGCGGGAAATTCGTGCGTCACGGGCTGCTCATTACAGCAGTCTATGCAACGAACCTTGGCGGGAGCTATGGTCTTTCTTGCCATACTTTAAGCACACAATTTGGCAGTTGCTCTTTCGATGATTCGCGGGCGGTCAACGCTCCGATAGTATCGGTAGCTGCTGTGCGTGATACACAACAGCCCAAGCTCTGCGACGGCAGCGTTCACGGCTTCGCGGATTGTTTCGCGGCCAGCTTCGGGGTTCAGCCTACGCAACGACCTTTCGATGTCGCTGCGCTGGCAGTAACCCGTTGCCCGTCCTATCTTCATATTGTCCGCGGCTATGATTACATCGTCCTTCATCTTGCAGCCCACGCGGGAATACTTGCGGGCTGTCGGGATGATTTCGACGGGCTGGCCGTCAACGATTGTCGTTATGCCGTCGGGGTCGGTCGTTTGCTCGACGCTCTGCACTTCGCCGCTGTCAAGCATCGAAAACAAGTCGGGCAGCGTCACCTTGATAGCCCCGCGGTCAACCTTCACGGGGTCGCGGTCGGCAAGCAGTCGGGCGTTCTCGCGGATTTGGTGGTCTTGTTCCTGCGCTTCCAGTATGCCCGCTATTTCAAGCAGACGCTCGGCGATTCCGCGCAGTTCGGCAGGTGTTACGGGTTTCATACGGCAAGCTCCTCCGCAATTTGTTCTGCGTTTTCATCCTTGATATAAGGCCGCCCGCAAAAGTGCTGCAACTCCCAGCCCCTCTCGTTTGCGATTGCCGTAAGTTGCGCTTCGCGGATTCTCAGCCCATAGCGGCGCAGCATCGTGCTACTGCTGGCCCAGCCTTCGTGACGGGTGCGCGTATTCTTGTATTTGCGCTTCACGACCGTTTCGTCCATAATCTCGGCGATAGGCTTTTGCTTGGGCGTTTCATCCTTCGCCTCGGCCTTCGTTTCGGCCTTCACTTTCTTCGGCGTTTCCCGCGCATCGGCAAGGCGGTTAACGGCTGCTGTCAGCGCAAGCAGTTGCATCACTATGTTCTGCAACTCCGTGACGATATTCCGTAGTGTCTTCATAGCTTAAAACGGCAGGTCGTTAGACTGAGGTTCCAAGCTGCGGTCGTTGCCGCGCTGGGCGATTTCGTTGTAGGTTACGCGACCGATGCGGTCTGCTCTGCCGTTGCCGCTTCCCTTGTCGGTCGGCCTCGACAGCAGGTCGATGTTCTCTACTTCGACAATGGTTTGCTGATGCTTTTCGCCGTCGCGCTCCCATTTCTCCGTGCGAAGGTGTCCTTCGACGCATACAAGCGCACCTTTCTTGATGTACTTTTCCGCAAAGTCGGCAGTCGCCCGCCAGCAGCGGATGGTGTGCCATTCCGTGATTTCCTTTTCCTTGCTCAAACGCTCGGTCGTGGCAAGTGTGAATTTTGCGACAGATACGCCGCTTGTCGTTGTGTTTCGCTCGGCATCCTTACCGACGCGACCCGTCAAAATAACAAGATTCATAAGCGTGGGATTTAATAAAGTTGATAGATGATGATATGATGTTTTTTTATGTATTCTTCTTTGAACGGTACGAGGCTGTCGAGGGCCTCTCTTTCGGCCTTTTCAGCGCGTTCCCTTAGCTGGTTGTATTCTTCCTTATCCAGCATAAACTTCGCGGCTTTTAGGGCATCAAATAGCTTTGACGCGGCGGCTGCATTTGCCATTATCTCGTCGATACCCCGATGATACCCTCGGCGAAGCTCTTGGAAGTTGTCATTCCGCGCCCATATTACGGCGTTTTCTTCCTTGTATCGCTTGCGCTCAGTCAGTTCGTAGCGGTCGATGATGTCGTGCGCTTGCTCTTTCGTGACTTCCAGCGTGGCGTGCGAGTAATCGTCCTCGCAGGTCTGCCAAATGACCAGTTCGTAGCATACGCCCGTGAACTCCCGCGACAGCTTCATCTTGAACGGGTAGCGCATCAGCACCCAAGGCTGCTTGTCGGCAATCAGTCGGTCGATGATTGCGAAGGGGTCTTTCGTTCCGAGCCGAGCGTCCCGCTGTTTGTGCGTCGGTCGCCCGCCCTTGCCTTTTTTCTTTGGTTTAGATTGTTCCATTGTGTTGTGTTTTTATTTGCGGTAAGATTTACCCTCGTAGCGGATGCCCGTAGCCATTTCCTTGATGCGGTCAATCGTGCGCTCGCCGTAACGCTCGCGGAACTCGTCGCCCGATAGGTTGCTCGATACGATAAGCGGAAGCTGGCGGTTGTACCGTTCTTCGACTATCTTAACAAACGGCTGTATCGTATTGCCGTACTCTTTGATTTCCGTGGCCTCAACGCCGATGTCGTCGAGCAGCAGCACCCTGCACCACTCGCCCCGCATAATTTGCCGCTCGGTCTGCTCTACATTGTTGAGGAACAGCACGGGGAAGTCGCTGGCGCGAAACATCCTCGCAGACATTCCGCTTTCGGTAAGGGTGCGTGCTATCGCTTTCATCAGCGTAGTCTTGCCCGTTCCGACATTCCCCGAAAGGAACAGCCAAGGCCGCGCCCTATGCCCCTCGTCGTCCGTGTCCGTAAGCCATCGGGCTGCGCGGGCCGTGTCTTTATCTGCCGCCTCAAAGTCTATGTCCATCCCACGCTCGGCAACGATTCCGATGTATTTGCGACGCAGAATGCCCAGCACTTCGTTATAATCGGCCCGAAGAATCGGGACATTAGAACGGCAGGGGGCTGTCCTCATCGTTTGGATGATTTGCTGTACTGATTGCATTTTTGATTTTCTTTATTTCGTCCCATTCTGCGTTGATGCCCTTCCAGTCCTTGCCGACGGCGAAGCGGGCTACCTGCTCGGCGGTCACGCCGTGCCGTCTGCATATCTTGTCGATTTGGTTTTTTAGGCTGTCGAAAGCCGTCTTGGTATTCGTGGCTTTCTTTGCTTTCCGAACAGCCATCCAATCGCTGGCGGTCTGCTCAGTTATACCCATTTCAAGAAGGGAATTTTTGAAGTCAAACGCGCGTGCGTGCGCGTCTTTCTTATCTCTATTAGGAGATATGTCAATATCTCCGTTATTATCTATATTATTATGCGACATTTTGTCCATTGGCTCGGACAAATTGTCCCTACCTTTTTCCCAATTTGTCCCTACCGTGGACAAATTGTCCATAGTAGCGACATTTACGGAATAGCGGCAAAATTTAACGCCACTAACCACCTTCTCGCGCTTCACGATATACCCCAGTTCACAAAGGTGTGAAAGCGCACGGTCAATCGTTTTTGTCGATGCCTCGCACCAGTCGGCAAGGTACTGGCGCGACCCGTGGAACTCGCTGTCCTCGTCTTGTGAAAATCCGTAAATAATGGCGAAAACGGTCTTTTCGACGAGCGACAGCCCGAGGTTACCCATCCACGCGAGAATTGTAATGTAGTTAGTGTTTTTCATCGTTATTTGATTTGCAGCGACTGGTTTTCTTCAAGATGCGCCCCGCAATCCTCGCCAGCCTTGATATGGGCCTTTAGGTCGGTCTTGTTTACCGTGGTCGTAATCTTGATACAATCAGCGGGGACTTTCGCCTCGTCGTCCACGATGACCCGTTCCGACTTGCGGAGCGACAGCTTCAGCGTATCCATTTCTATCTTCGTGCGGTCGAACTGCTGCATCGCCCCGACCAGCCGTTCTTCCATTCGGGCGATAGCGTTCTCCGCTGTTTTCTTCAAGCCGTCAAGCCGCGCTTTCTCGACCTTGATTGCCTCGACATAAGCCTTGTATCGAAGGATGGCGTAGCCGTAGTCGCGGCTCTTTTCCATAAAGTTGCCTTCGTTGACCGCAAGGGCGGCTTCGATTTCGGGGGTCAGTTCCCCGCAGGATTCTTCCAGCATTGCGTCGATACGACGCTGTTCTTCGCTGATTTGGTAAAGTGTGAGTTCCATTGTGTTGAATTATTGAAGGTTGTTTTGAATCTTGTAGTTGAATACATCGGCATCGAACTGCTTGACTTGTTCGGGGGTCGCCTTGGCGTTAGCAATCCAAATGTCGCGGATTGCGCGACCGCCAGCGGTAACGCCCGTGGCGTGTTGAATCACGGCATTTTGGTAACGCTTCCCGCCCGGCAGCAGGTCAGCATCGACCACCTTCTGCGACTTGGCAACGGCCTCATTCGTTTCGGCCCGCAACTGGTCGTCTGCCTCGTCGGGCAAATCCTCGCCAGCATAGACATATAAGCCGAGGCCGTGCCGTGCAATCGCCTTCGTAACGGCCCGCTGGATGCTCTTATTTACATCGAAGCTCGTCACTTGATTCAAGGGTATGCTGTGGTTTCTTGCGTCCATCACGGGCAGCATTTCGATATGCTCCACGCCCTCGACGGTAACGCCTACCTTGACCCAGCAGGTGCGCCCGTCTGTGTGATAGTTCCATCCGTCTTTGTTTTCGTAAACCTTGCTCGTCGCTTCGGGGTAACGCTTGTGAAGCTCTGCCCAAGCCCAAGCCCAACTGATGTAGTCGAGGTTGTTTTTCTTTTCCTTTACATCGTTGAGGTTTACCTTGTTCAGTTCGTAAAAGATGCCGTCGAAATATTCCTCAACAGCTTTGCCGCTTCCCGAATTGGTGGGTATCTCTTTCTTCGTTGCCATAGCTTAGAACTCCATTTCGTTTTCGACTGCCTCCCCGTTGAGGCTCCCGATGAACTCGGCGGCCTTCTTGTCCGCTTCCGCGGCTGCTTTCTGCTCCTCTTTCGCGGCTCTCTCTTTCTCATAGTTTACCGAAGCGATGAAACCATCGACAAACGCATCGGCCCATTTGATTTGCTCGATGCAAGCGGCGATTTCTTCGGGCCGCTCCAGCGGATTCATATAGGGGGTTTCGTGGAATACCGTGTCGATTTTGTCGTCGTAGATACGCAGGTTGAAAATGCCGTCGCAACTCAGTGCGCTACTGACATACAGCAGCCCGCTCTCGTCAGCTTTCTTTCTAAGATTGGCAAGGGCCACCACGATGCGCCCAAGGCCTTCGTAATTGATTTGTTCCATTGTGTTGATGAATTAAGTATTAGTTGGTTTTCTTTTCGTTTTGGGGTTTCTCGGTCAGCAGGGCGTAGGCCAGTCCGCTGAATGTCAAGAAACCGAAGAAGTGCTGTTTCGCGCCGAGGATGATGCCGACCAAGCAAAGGGCGGCGATGGCGGCGCAGACGATTCCGAGTGGGTTAGTTTTCTGTTCCATTGTGTTGTGTTGTTAGATGATTCTTGCGGGCGTATAGCACTTGTTTTGCCAGTCCAAGATGTCGGCGATACGGTAGTGCTTCGTGGCCGTCCTTCCCGTCCCGATTCGCACGGGGTAAATCTTGCCAGCGGCTACGGCTTCGATGAACGGCTTGCCGTAAACCTTCTTAGCTTGACGCTCGGATATTTCGCCGTTCACGATACCAAGCTGTCGCAGCGTTTCCGTCACTAACATTTGGGCCTCAAACTTTGTCATTGCTATGCCTCCCGTTTAATAGTGTTAAGTCCGCTCGTCCTTACGGTGCGGCAATGATACTCGCGCCCCAAGCTCTTGCTCAGTCTGCTGGCGTAGTACGCGAGGGTGGCTTTGGCGAGGTCGTCGGGATGAAACGCCAGCGTTTCCCCGATTTCCATAGCTTCAATTTTTGCCCTTGCTGAAAATTTACTCATAAACTTTTGTAATTTTGTGGAGCTTACTTGTGGTTCGCATCCTAATTCAAGGGCAAAATTACAAAACATATTTTGATAAAACAAATTTTTTTCACGGAATTTTTAAAAACTAATTTTGACAACACAAAGGAACTATGAAAGGAATCGACATTAAACAAGTTATGCAACGCCGCGGCGTTACGCTGACCGAGCTTGCAGCATCCCTTGGGGAATCTCAGCAAAACCTCTCGGCAGCCCTATCACGGGACGACCTCAAAAGCAGCCTAATCGAGCGCATCGCAAAACAGCTTGGCGTTCCCGTTTCATATCTCTACGGCGAAGAAAGCACCGCCACCGTGGGTGGCAACGGGCAAGCTGTCGCTGGGGTCGGGAACATACTGAACGACGGTATCTTGATAGACGAAATCGCGGCCCAGCGTCGGCTGACCGAGCAGGCCCTTTCGCAAAATGACCGACTAATCGGTATAATTAACAATCTAACCAGCGGGAAAAAGTAACAACTCCGTTACAAAACTTTGGGAAACAAAAAGGGCCGCACCCCTGCGGCCCTTCTCCCAAACCAATGCTCATTCAAAAACCTATGCAGAAAAGAAATCCCACGACGCGAAGATACGCAACGCCGTGGGATTATTGTTTCTTTTGCTTTTCGTAGCCACTATTCGTAGCAATGTCTGTGCGCCCGCACCCACGCAAGCTGAAATTCAAGGGTGCGCCCACAGCTACCGCCGCCAAAATGTATCATATAGTCGTTGATGTTGACCTCTCGGCCCGACAGCCTCGCTGCCCTGCAATCGACCAACAGCGAGCCACCCGTGTCGTAGAACGGCACGCCCGTGTAACTCATTTTATAGACCATCCCTTCGTGGAAGAAACGGATGCCCCGCACCCTCAACATCGGGACATTTACCCACAACAAAAACGGCAGCAGCCGCACCGCTTGAAACCAGTATTCGGGCTTGCGCTGTATCATACCCACCCACGCTTGCGACGGGTCGGCAAGCTCCGAAATATCCCGCTTCAATAGGATGTCGCTGTCGAGCAGCAGGAATCCGTCGGGCAATAGGTCGAAAAGGCGGTCAACGCTGGCGATATGTTTTTCGCTTCCCCAGTTGCAAGCCGTCGGCAGCTTGTTCGGGTAACGCCTCAACATATCGGCGAAGTTGACTTCCTGCCCGATGGTGTTGTCTATGATTCGCACCCCGTCCGTCTTGGGGAACGGCCTTTCGTCGCTATTATCAAAGATTACGATGTCGAGCTTCGGCGACCACTTGCGTAGCGACCGCACAAGCGCACCAGTCATTTCGGGCGTGTTGTAGTGTATGATTGCGGCAGTCATCGCCGCAATATACAAATTATTCGGGCCAGCGAAACAACGCCAGCACCCGACGGTTCGCGTCGGCGATTCTTTCCCAATCCCTTTCGGCGTAGATGTCCGCTATCTTGAAATCTCCGATATGCCCCAACGCCTCGTCGACCGTCGCTTTCTCGATTCCGATTCTTCGCGCTATCGTGGCCCACGAATGCCGCCCAGCGTAATAAGTGAACGGCAGCAGCCCCTCGCTTTTCGCCCAGCCTCTCAGCCCCTCGTTTATCATCTTGCTGGCGTTTGCCGCATTCTTCGCCCCGCCTCTCAGCAACGGCAGCCACCAGTCACGCGCACCCGCCCCCAAACGGGCAAGAAACGGCCTTATTTCCGTCGGTATCTCGCACTTGATAAATGCACCATCCGCACGGCGTTCCCGCGTTTTACGGCGATTATACGCCCACCAGCGGCCCTTCTGCGGTCGCGCTTCAAACAAGTCGGCCATATTAGCCCCCATAAGGGCGAAACCCACGACGAAAGCATCCAGCGCACGCCGCTGCGCCAAGCTGCTTACATCTGCGTCAATCATTCTTTGGATGACCTCAACGGGCAAGGGTTTCTGCCCGCTCGTCGGCTTCGGCGGTGTCATATCCAACTTGCGGAACGGGCTGCGCGGAATCACGACAGCCCCGCCGTCCTCGTCGTTGAATCTGTCTTTCGCCGCATCATAGATATGCGACAACCGCGAAAGGTACTGAGGCGAAATCTTGCGCGTCCGCGGTATGCCCGTATCGCGCACCCCGCCCGTCTTGTAGTCATACCCCAGCTTGTTACCGCTGTCGCAATCCTCGGCGAAGCCCACAAGCAGCGCGTGGCTGATTTCGTTGATGTCTATTGACCGCCGACCAAGGTAACGCTCAAAGGCACGCAACGCCGTGTCATACTTCGGTCGGTTGCCCGCCGTCTTGGTCTGCACGAACTGGTCGGCCCACACAAAGAAGTCGAGGCGAAAGTCCTGCGCCCGCATCGCTTCCGACAGCCGAGCGACCACCCAATCCGCGTCACGCGCTTCAAGGTCGAATGGGTTAAGCCGCCCAGCTTCCCGCCTCAGTCGGTCGCATATCTCATTGGTCTGCGCCAGCAGTTCCGCGCCCTTAATCTTGCCGCCCCGCGTGAGGTCGGAATCGGTCGCTACGATGGTCGTCTTGATGTACTTTCTTTTCCGTTTGAATGTAACGCGAATGGCCACGGGGCGCGTTCCGTCCTTCCGCTTTTCGTAGATTACTGGCTTGAATGTTATCATCGTTCCGTGTGTTTTCGTGGCACAATCGTGGCACAAAGCGCAAAGATAATACAATATATTGAATTATTTGCAAGCCCCCGACCTGCGCCCTATGCCCGTTTCGCGGCCCTATGCCCTTCGCGGGCCACTTCCATCTATTTTTAAGTTTAGGTTAGTAGCAAGGCGCATTTCCGGCAGGAGTGCGCCTTGTGAATTGTTACGCGTCAGCGAGTTGCAGATTAAGCATTTTTAAACCACCTTATTTTACACGCCCTTCCCGTGGCACATTCATAGCACAACAGCAAAAAAAGCGGGCCAGCCTATCGGCTGACCCACTCAACACAACGGAACGAATCTTAACGGGGTGTCCCCGTTGGAATCGTCACGCTGCAAAGGTAATCATTTTTTCGATTCTGCAAATAATAAATATAGGTCTATCTCCGCGGGGCTTTTCTCTTTGGTCAGTTCGGGGAATATCTCGCAGGATATCTTCATCCCTTCGGAATCCCCATCGCGCCAAGTGTCGCCGCATCCATACTCCCAGCCCTCTGCATCCCATTCGGGCTTGTTTGCAAACAGCTGTATATAGTCGTGCCAGTCATCGTGCGCGGCCCAAGCGCGAATCGTAACGCCATCGCGGTTGCTCGGTTCTTTCGGGAGGCTCGACAGCGTGTCGATAAGCGATATTATCCGCGTCATTTTGTAGGCCGTTGCGTGGTCGCACTCCTGCGTCGCTTCGGCGCGTAGCTGGGCGACAAACTCCCGTATCTTTTCTTTGTCGGTCATAGCTGCTCGATTTTCTCGATTAAGTTTTCAAGCGTGACAGCAACACCGCCAAAGAAGCGGTCGCTGGGGTTCACTTCTTTCCACTCGCTGTTTTCCGCAAGCTCGGCATTGATATACGACAGCAGGGCCTTTCGGCTGACCAACTCCCCGCCGCGCCGCAAAGCTCCGCAAATATAGCCAAATTCAAACGACGAGCTGATGGGGCTTTCTACTAATTCGTCCTCGGTCACGGGTATCTTTCCGCTCGCCAGCATTTCCTCGCACTCGTCTAAGAGCTTTTCGATGGTTTCCTTTGTTTCTTTTCGTTCCATAGCCAGTCATTGTTTTGGCTGCTTCCGCAGCCGTGAAGGAATAAGGCAATAGGGTTAAGGTCTTAGGTCAGCAAGCGGCACAACCGTAAACCCGTAGTACTTAAAGCGGTAGTACAAGATCCCGTAGTAGTTCAAGCACCAAGCGTGGTAGGACGAATACTGGGAAGCTGACCACAAGGCTATGTCGTTGATTCGCGGCCAATACTCGGCGATTTCGTCGCGATAGTACGCAATAATGTACAGTTCTTGTTTTGTAGGCAGGGCCTTCCCGATTCCTTCCGCGTAAGCCATCGCCTCGTCCCATTTCATTTCTTCGGCGGGGACATCTGCAAAGATAAGCGTTTTGTTTATAACGGGGATGATTACGCCGACGGCTTCGCCCGTTTCCTCGTCACCGATAATCGGCTCGACTTTCAGCCGCGGCTGCGCTGGGGCTTCCTGCTGCTGCGCCCGCATTGCGCTTTTGATGGATTCGACCAGCAACCTGCTGGCCTCTTCGATTGTCATATTCTTTTTCATCGTTGTGTCGATTTATAGGGGCGGGCTTCCCCGCCCCGTTGGTTAGTTATTCGTTATCTTTCTTTTCTTCCTTGATGCCAAGAATCCATTTGGCGGCAGCCTCGGCACGGCTGGCGGCCCAAACAATCATTTTGTTGTCGTTCTTCAAGGCAGACAGCCAGTTTTGAAGGTAGGCCACGCTATTGCGGAAAGCCTTTTCAGCATCCAAGCCCGCTTCGTTAACTAGCATCGCGGCGGTCATCTCGGCAACCAGTTCCTCGCGGCTGTAATCCGCGCTACCGAAGGCGGCGACCTTCATACCGTTCTTGCGGTCGAGGCGGCTGCTGTGCCCCGTGCTGTGTCCCAGTTCGTGGAACATCGTGCTGTAATACTCAGCGACATCGTTGTACTGCTCCATAAGGGGAACGACCACATAGTCGCCAGCGGGTGCGTAGTAGGCACTATCGCTGCGCTGGATGAACAGCCGCGGGTGCGAAGGCTGCGCCATATAGCCAGCCACGATTTCCTCGGCCCGCTCGTCAGGGCTGAGCTTGCTTTCCGCGCCCTGCTCCACGGGCTTGCACTTGCTTTCGATGCCGTCCACTTGGTTGATGTTCCAAACATTGTAGTAGCGAAGCACGGGGATACGCACCAGCTTCGGGTCGCCGTTCTCGTCCGTCTTGGTTTCATCCTCTTTCACTATCTGCTGATAGAATACGACCATACGGCTTTTTTCGCCTTTGCGAATCTTACCGCCGTGCGCCTTGATTTGGTTGAAGGTAAGGTACTCGCCAGCCTCGCCCAGCAGGAACTGGTTAAGCAAAGAGTACGGGCGGCGCGTCGTGTAGCTGATTGCACATTCGTTTGCGTTGCCGAGCAGATGCCAAGGCTTGCGCCAAGGGATGATACCTTTCTGCATTTCCTCGATGATGCGGTCGGTGACCATTTGATAAACATTCGTTGCCATTGTGTTGAGTATTTAGATTGTTTGTAATTCAGTTTAATAGGGGCGGTTGCCCGCCCCTGCGGATTATTTAGAAGCTCTTTTTCTCTACGGTGTAGTATTCAGTTGCTCCGCAGATTCCTTCAATCGAAAGAACGCATCCAAGTTCGGAAAGCATCTGCTGAAGATTCAACATCGCGTCGCTGGCGGCTGCGCCCTTCGTGGCTTGAATGTTATCCCATTCGGCAGCGTTGCGGCATTCATTTTCGCGCTTATCAGCGTCGATGTAGGTTTTCATATTGCGGGCGATTTCGTTGGCGAACTTCTTTACCATCGTTGCGGGGGTGTCTTTGATTGTCGTTTTCATTTCCGTTGTGTTTTAATTTCAAGGGCAAAATTACAAAGATTTTTTTAATTACCAAAACTTTTTACAAATTTTTTTCATCTTTTTACAAAATTTCTTTTGTGACACACAAAAAGGGCCGCCCCGAAGGACAGCCCTCCCGCTCCATATGAGATAATAAACACTTGGCGGTGTTATATATCTTGTCGGTTGCCCCACGCCCAAGTGCTCGCCCCGTTGTAATAGCTGTCAAGCATCATATCCAACTGAGGCACCCACCCCACGGGCGAGTTCGTTATCCATATCTTGCTGCTGAACGCCTCTTCGATTTTCGCCACATCGGGGTTGCTCCGATAGATGCCGCACTTATACGGCTGCGGCTCGGTGTGTACATTGACCGCCAGCCTATCGCCGTAGAAGATGTTATAATACAAGTCCTCGTCCACATAGCTGACCTCGTCCATCTTGTATTTCTCCCATATCATTTCCATACGCTCCCATTGGAAGAACTGAGGAAGATGCGTCGTATAGTTATGCACCGAGTAACCGCCCTCTACAAGCGCAGCCCTTGTCCGCTGCTTATCCCCCTGCCACGATTCGGGAACGCTGATGCTGTTCTGCCCTATCTCGCCAATCGTTTTCAGCGTCAGCACATCGAGCAGTTCAAAGTCGTGGACGCAATACACATCGTCAGCCGTCCGTATATATCCATACGAATCGGGGAACGCTTCGCGCACCTTTCGGAAGCAACTGACATAATCGAGGTGCTGGCGATACTGACCCGCACGATGCGCCACGCGGGGGCTGTCTATCGCTACCACTCCAGCGGGGGCGACAGCCGAAACGCCGTCGCCGACCATTACCAGCGTGAAGTCCTCTTTGAAGTGCCGCTGCCATCCCTTGACGGCGTATTCCAGTTCGCGGCCCTGCCCTTGGCCCGGCAGGTACGGGATTACTACAAGGATTTGTGTGTGTTTCATACTACCAAGATAGTATGTTGTAGCTGATTCCGATACCCACATACGGCGAAAGCTGCACCTGCTTCCCGACAAGCGTAGCCCCATAGCCCGCCGTGATGCCGATGCCCCACCGCCGCGAAACCTCGACAGCGACCCGCTCCGTCACGGTAACACACTCAACCCGTGAGAAAACGCGGATGCTGTCGAGGGCGGGCTGTACACCGCTGACCCAAGCCTCGTAGCTGGTGTCGCGGTATGCCCGCTGCTCTCGCGGCAAGTCGAGCCAAAGGGTGTCGCTGACCCGTACCGTATCGACGACGGCGACCCGTACCGTATCGACCACCGTAGTGGCGATATAAACGGGCTTTTCGTGCGTTACCGTATCGACGCGGGTAACTATTACCGTATCACGCGAAATCGGCTCTACGGGCGCGGGAGGGGCTGTTACGCGGCCAATCCAAAAGACAAGCGCAAGCAGCACCGCCAGCACCGCGCCGATTACGACCCATTGCCAAGGCTTCATTGCTTGATTAGGTCTTTGAACTGCCCCCGCTGGCTGCCCGTCGGCGAGTACAGCCCGATATGCAACCATACACTCCCCGTGCGCTTGTCCGTTTCGCGGATGAACTGGTCGAACTTGATTTTGTTCAGCTTGACCCATTGCTCGGCGAACTTGATGAAGCTGTCTCGCTTCCCATTCGCGGGGCGCAGGTCAGCAGCCCAGCCCAGCTTGTGGACGGAAGTAGGGACACCGCCCACGGCGTTGTTCAACTGCGTACAGCGGTAGCCGCTGTTGACGATGATTGCCGACCCCCACGCCTCACGCAACGGGTCGAGTATCTTTTCCGTCAAGTCGCGCAGGTGTTCCACAATCTCAAACGACGGGAAGTTGTCGATGCCCTTTTCCTTCGCCGTGTTGCTCTCGCAAAGCTCTTTAAGTGTGAAATATTTTGCCATATCAGTACATTTTATTCGATTCTACACAATAGACGGAACGGCCCGTCAGCCGCGCAATCTCCCGCGCTTGGTGGTCGCTGCTCTCGATGAACAGCAGCGCGTCGGGGTGCTGTCGGTATGCCTCTGCCTTATAGTGCGCGGGGCTTTCATACCCTGCCCGCCGTTCCTCATAGCTGGCCGCATCGTACATCGTGAGCGTGGCGTATCGTATGCCGTGACCTTCAAGCCAAGCCCGCGTGACCGCCTCGTATTTCCTCAGTCTATACGACACGATGCCGCCTATCTCATTTGTCGGGACGAACAGCGGCACGGCTTCGGGAAGGTAACGCTCATACGCCGCCGTGTCCCTTTCGTCGGGCGGCTCGACGCATAACACGCCGTCCATATCATAGAGGCAGCGGCCCGATATGCGAAGCGTATGGTGAAATATATTCCATTCGTACAGCGCATAGGGGCAATCCGTCGAAAGCTGCCCGCGCAAATCCTCCAGCCAAATATCGACATCGCCGCACGGCCCTTCAAGATATACGGCGCAATATATGAACTCATAACGGGCGGCAAACGGGCGAAGCATCTGCCTCGTCCGTCGCATACTGCCGCCGCCGTATATCGTGTCGTCCACGACCAGCACCTTCGGCCTCGCCTCTTTGCTCGGCGTATGGTATGCCAGCCGCCGCCCACCCGTGGGCTTTGCGCCCCCGCAGAAGTTATCCGAATCCACCAGCCCGACATTCAGCCATTCGGCGATGATGCTGGCGGCAAGGATGCCGCTGCGGGGTACGCCTACCACGAAGTCCACATCGTGCGGTATCTTCGCAAAGTTCGCCCGTATCGTCCGCGACAAGTCCGCTATCGTTACGAATTTCATTTCCGTTTCACGAAGCGGCCCTTCGCATCGCGGGGCTTTTCCTTTTCGATGATGATACCCTCGGCCTCGGCTGCATCCATCGCCTCGCCAGCCTTGCCCGCTATGACCTTGAGAATCCAGCGGTACAGCCCGACAAGCGAAAAGCCGATGCCCTTCGTTTCAAGGTAGTTGCCTACGATAGATGCGAACTCGTTTACATAGACAAGCCCCAGTACCGTCCATTCCAGCCACTCTTTACCGAAGGAGATAGCCAGCGTGGACGCAAGGATAAGCCAGCATATATAGCTGAACATCTTTGTTACGCTGCGCCGTACCGCCGTACTGACCCGTACCTTCTCGCCCCTCTGCTTTGCCGCCTTGATGCCATAAAGCAAGTCGAGCAGCAGGAAGATGAACGACGGAACGGCATACGGTATCATTCGCAGCACCGCCTCTTGAAAGAAGGCGACCGCGACGGTTGCGACACCGCCCTGCACCACAAGTGCGCTTTCTCCCTCGACCATAGCAGCTTCTCCCTATTCCGCGCCTATTGCGGTTTTTACATCGTCCTCAACGACCAGCCTTGCGTCGTTAACGATGGCGACGAAATCGGTCATTTCCTCGATGTCGATGTTGTAGATATTGGCGCGTACCTTTTCGTCGCGCCGAAAGCAGTTGAAGTTTACGGGCTGTTCATCCTCGCCAACCTGCACTTCGCCCATAATGTCGAGAACACGCAGGTCACGGGAAGCGTTCACGCTGCCCGTCACGCGATACCCTCTCACGGTAATGTCGAAGTTAGCGGCAAAAGATTCGCCCCGAAAGTTTGATAAGTTTCCCATATCTTTTCGTTTTTGGTTGTTAGATAATAAGGGTTATATCCAGCGCAAGCACCGCCGCAAATTCAATCCACAGCAGCCAGCAGATGCCAGCGGTCTGCGTCCCGAATGCGACGACGGCAAGCAGCACAAATGACGCAAGGGCAATAGCCCACCAGCCAGCCAAGATGCAAAGGGCGACAGCCCCGACGATGAACGCCAGCGTCGCAATACATCCCAGCAGCTTCTCCCTTCCAAGGGCTGACACGATAAGCGCGGCAGGGGTCAAGAATCCCACCCATTGCCACGGCTGATGCGCCCCGACATTGATACACGGAGCAACCAGCAGCAGGGCCACGACAAGCGTAACCGCGCTCCATAGGTTGACATTATGAATCGGCACGGCCTCGGCCCAATAAGGCGCGTAGGCGGGCCACGACTTCCGCAATCCGAACTTTCGGATGCTGATTGCGACAAACGCCGCGAACACCACGAAGGCGATGATTGTTAATGCTCTCATTTCTTTTTCGTTTTGGTTTCGTTTGCTTCAATAAATAACGGGTAAAGGGCTTCAATCTGTGCGAGGTCGAAGTCCTGCTTCTGTATCTCGGCAACAAACGCATCCTGCGGGATGCCCGCCACCTCGACGGTCTGCTTCGCCAATTCCTCGACGGCCTTTTGATACCCTTCCCAAGCGTCGTAAAGGGCCGTAAAACCGTTTATCTTTTCGGCGATGGCTTCCCGCTTGGCCGCATCCTTTTCCGCGCTCATTTCGCGCTGTAATTTGGCAAGTGCCTCGCGCTCGTCTTTGAACGCTCCAAGGTGCGCCGTTTCAAGGTCGGCAAGCTCTTTCTCAAACCGCCGCTGCTCTCTCAGCAGGGCGAGGTGCGTGTTGATGATTCCATTCCGCAACGGCTTGTCTGCTATTGCGGGCATCTTAATCCGTTTCAGCGCGTCAAGCGCGGCTTTCATTTCGCTTTTTTTCATCGTGTGTTGTTTTTATGGGTTAGTGTGTTGTGTCTGCTAAATCGGTGGCGTGTATTGGTCAATCTGCATCCACGGCGTGACATATCCCTGCTGGTCGCAGTTGAACCGCACCCAGTAGGTGTAGTCGTTACTGAACGCCTCAATCGTGTTAATCATTCCCAGCGTATCGGAAGAAAGCACCAGCGTGCTTTCCCGCTGTACTGAGAAATTAGACAGCGGTTTCGTTCCGATGGCCGTGCCGCCCGCTGGCGACGCTTGGCTCGTCGTCCGCTGCACCTGCATAAAGGGATTCGTGAAGCTCTTTGTCGTTCCATCCTCGTTGACGATAACCAGCTCCCAAGAAAGCGAGGTCGTCGTTTCCCACATAGCGTTTGGCGTAATCGTCACGCTGCCGAGCTTGATTGTCAACGCGAAGCGATGCTTGTTGTAGAACGACAAGAACGACCCGTTGGCCACGCCTTGGCTCGTTATCGAGATTTGATTCTTTGACAAGAACGGGACGCATTGCCACGACCCGGCACCCGACGCAGGGAACTGGCAGGTCATCGAATAGCCATCGTTTCCCAGCGTCGTCGTCGAAGTCAACGCCCACCAAGTCGAGCCGTTGTACAGCAGTACTCCAAGATACCACGACGACAGCCAAGTGCTGCCACCGTCTGCCGAAATCTCGGACAAGTTAAGCCCATAGGTCACGGGCGCGTTGAAATCGAAGTCGATTTGCAGTTGATAGTTCCCGTCCACCAGTTGAAGGTACACGGTCGTATTGGCGACAGCACCCAGCGGGCATTGCGCGTTGTGGTTGTACCCGTCGAAATCGAGGGCGCGGAAATACTCATAATTGCCCGCCCCTCTCGGCCTCGCATATACCCAGTCGAGGCTCCCGTTGTACAGCAGCTTGGCGAAGCTGTTGGTCAGGGAATCGGGGCTTCCGAAAGCCGAGTAAACATCGAAGGCGAAGCCGCACTTCTTATCTGCGCCCCGCCAGTAGTCGCCACCCGCTTGCCGTCCCGTCATCCCGATAATCGACGACCGCACGGCCTTATACTTCGCCCACGGGTTTATGTTGCCATTCGTGATGTTATAACCGAGGTCGCCGCTGCCCGTTCCAAGGACTGCGCCCAAGTCCGCTTTCAAATTTACGGGCTTGCTGATTATGCCTTGCGAATTGCTCATTTTGCGATAATCATTTTGTTGTAGTGTTCATTGAAGCAGACGGCCCGCCCATATCGGGCAAACAGCATCTGCGCTGCTTTGATTCGTAGCCCCGTGGCCGAAAAGTGGCGCGTAAGCCCGAAGTATGAATTTACCGAGGCAAGGCACTCCGCTGGCGTAAGGTCGCTGTACTTCGTAATCCATACGATTTTGTTTACCATCTTGCGCCGCGTCCTGCTGCTGGTGTAGATTCTCCACGGCTTTATGATGCCGCCGACAAACGACACGCCCTTGCGATAGTGCTGCAAGTATGTTTTCGACGGGTGTAGGTTCACGCGCAGCGTGTCCTTCATCCATACGCGGAAACGCGGCATAAACGCCCGTATCTCGTCCCGCGACGGATGCACGACCACGAAGTCATCGACATACTGCGTCGCCGCCTTGAAGCCGTTTTCCGCAAGGTAACGCACGACATTCGACAGCAGGAAATTCGCCAGCAACTGCGACGGCAAATTGCCAATCGGCATACCGTGGTTTTTGTCCTGCGTAAACAGCGACTTGTCGGCCCGCAATCCTTCCCACGCCGTTTCGGGACTTCGCCGTATGCAGTTATCCTGCGGGCAATTCATTATGACCTGCTCCGACAGCCTCTTGATTACGGCCTTGTCGCGCCCGTGGTAACGCTCGTCAAGGAACGCTTGCAGCTTGTCATTCAACAGCCGCTTGTCGATGCTCATAAAGAAGCCCTTAATGTCGAACTTCCATATCCAGCAGTCACGGGTATAGCCCTTGCTGACATCCCAAATGTCGTAGGCTACATTATGAATCGCGTACAGCGTCCCTTTGTTCTTTCGGTTGCTGCACATATTCCGCGGAAGGTACTTTTCAAATAGCGGGTTGATACGCATACAGATGTAGTCGTGAACGATACGGTCGCGGAAATCCGCGGCAAACACTTCGCGCTTGACTGGCCGCGTCACGATGAAGCAGATGCTACGCCCGATTTGGTACTCCCCGTTGTCGAGTTCGTGCCATAGGCGCATAATCTTATGCTCCAAATCCACAGCGAATTTCTGCGCGTTGTAGGTCGTGCGCTTGTTTTTGATACACTCGTCAAAAGCAGCGAGAATATGGGAAAGAGGGATTCGGTAGCCGCCCTTCGCGGTATCTTTACGATTTAGTTCAGCAAGCGGCACAACCGTTAACCCGTTGTACTTATTGTTGTTGTTCAAGTTCCCGTTGTTGTTCAAGTTCCAAGCGTTGTTGGACGAATACTGGGAAGCTGACCACAAGTTGCCTTTTGTAACCCCATTGTGAAATAACTGTAAAAGACAGTTGGGGTCACCTAATTTCATAAAGAAATGGTCGCTCTGAGGATGTAATGCGTTCATAACTATCGAACACCACAAACAAATATATATTTAGTCCTTTTGATTCTGCCCGTTTTCGGCCGACATATTATCAACCAAGAACTTGCGAAGACCGACTACCTGCCCCTCAATCCCTTCTCGCATCTTATACATCACCGCCCGCTGGTGGTTGCTGATGCCGTTAACTTCAAAGAAAAACGAGATGCTGTCCGAAACCGTGTCCCACTCAGTCAAGAAAGCGTCGATATAGTTTAATTTCGTCTGCTTGTCGTATGTTCTCGCAATCACGGAAAGACACCGCACGCAGCCTTTGATGCTCACGATGCAATTTGCGCCCTCGGAGTTCTTCAACCAGCGCGGCATCTTCTCGATTGCCAAGTACACATATTTCCGGAAGTCTTTGAAATCCTTGTAAACTTTCAGCACTTCAAGTGGCGACAGCTTCGCCGTTTTGTTCTCGTTTTTCTCTTTCATTTTTTCGTGTGTTTTTGTCGTTTGTCTTTCGTTCAAATTCCCCCGCCACCAGCAGCCCGAGCGGTGCGTCAATTTGTCAAGTGCCGATGGCGGCGAGGAAAAAGAACGAGGTTAGCTGCTTCCGCAGCCCAAAAGGTCAAGGTTTAAGGTTCAAGAATTAGGTCAGCAAGCGGCACAACCGTAAACCCGCGGTACTTACTGTAGTAGTACAAGGACCCGTAGTGGTTCAAGTACCAAGCGTAGTAGGACGAATACTGGGAAG
>Ga0310690_10001489_pt1 | contig 41406 bp, 38 predicted proteins | sample AusTroGonzalo_MG_2_FD_207661 | JGI IMG/M metagenome (GOLD analysis project Ga0310690, IMG submission 207661) | Bovine rumen microbial communities from tropical cattle in Woodstock, Queensland, Australia - Gonzalo_04 (v2) (version 2) | ecosystem: Host-associated > Mammals > Digestive system >... | reverse complement strand
CCATTTTTCCGTATGGTTACGCTGAGTTTGAAGGGAAATGGTTGCTTTATCAGAAAAGGAATTCTACATCACTTATATTAAGGGATATGGAATGTTACTGTAACGAAGAACAAATCTGCCCGTTTGAGGAATAATTTTTTATTACAATTTTTCAAGTTGTAAATAAAATTTAATCGCAAAAATAAATCGAAATATGTTTAAAATATTTGATTTAAAATTATAACATAATAAAATATTTGGTGAAGATTGACCTTTAGAGTTGAACTTGATTGCTAAAAATGAATTGACAATATTTGAACCAATAGACAAAAACAAAGTAAAAACGCAGATTTACGAAATCCGCGGGATGCGGGTAATGCTTGACAAAGATATCGCCGCGTATTTCGGAGTTGACACCGGTGCCATGAACAGAGCGATGAAGCGTAATATCAAGAGATTTCCCGAGGAATTCTGCTTTCAGATTACGAGAGACGAATATCACGAAATTCTAAGATGCCAACTGGCATCTTAGAATTGGAGCAGGGCAAATATTCCAAATATCTGCCGTATGTTTATACGGAACACGGGGTTTCGATGCTGACTTCGGTTCTTCATACAGACAGAGCCATTGAAGCTGGCATAATAACTGGCGGTCACATTTCTGTAAAATTACGAATTTAACAGCAATCATGTCTTGCAATCAAACTTTCGATGGGTATATTTCAGAGAATTATGCCGTTTGACGGTGTTGACGGGTGGTTGTAATGGACTCGGTCACAAAATTTTTTGATTTCGCGTGCAGGCTTCTTGCCAAAAGAGACTATTTTACCGGCGAAATCAGGCAGAAAATACTTGCGAAGGGGGCAAGTGCCGAAGAAACTGAAAAAGTCATAGAAAAGCTTAATAAATTCAAATATCTGGATGACGAGAAAGTTCTCAGGAAATATGTCGCGGAAATTTCGGCGAAAGGGAAGGGAATAAACTACCTGAAGCAGAAACTTTTCGAAAAAGGGTGCTCCGACATAATTTCATCAAAAAATCTGGCGCTATTTTATCCGCCTGACGAAGAAAGTGCGGCAGCGGAAAAAGCTCTCATGAAACTTGAAAACTGCGAAAAGGAAAAACTTGTCCGGAAACTGATTTCGCGCGGATTTTCCATGACCGCGGCAATCGAAGCTGTCCGGAAACTGGTGTAAAAACTGGTGTAAAAAACTGAATTTATCTTATTCCGAGATTGTTAAAAGTATCTGCCGGCAGAACTTCCCACTCGGAGTCGGAAACAGATGTTCCTGCGGAAGCGTTCCAATCGGTATTCCCCTGAATCACTGCGGTTTTCCTTCTCAAGGTATGATCAGTTGTAGCATTAGATTTGCCGGCGACACTCCATTTCGGTGTTTGTGAAGTTTCGTTCGTTCCGACTTGATCAACTATCACACTGCCTTTGAAAAGTGCCATTCCGTCGTTGCCGTTGAATTTCATAACCGAATCCGATGTTTCGACATTACAAGAAGAGATGTTTGCCTGATCGTTGCAGAGAACCAGTGTTTTCCCCGGTTCCAGCAAACCTGAAAAACTATAAGTATATTTTGAACCTTCACCCCAGTCCTTGCGGTCTCCGCTGGTCCCGGCATTTGCCTGTTTCAAAATATAACCGCTTAAATTTATCGAAGATTTTGAACCATTGTAAATTTCTATAGCCTTGTTTTCGCCGTTGCCTTCAACGTATTCGCTTATAAAAACGGCGTTCGCGATACACTTTTGAGTCGAATCAGAGCAGTAAGGCGTCGGTTCGGAACATTCGGTATTCGATGAACACGAACCGGGATCGGTACCGGTATCCGTATCGGTGTCTGTATCTGTATCCGTGTCTGTATCCGTATCGGGACTTTCTGACTGTGAATCCGAATCGTTGTCCGAACCTGTGTCGTTATCGGAATCGTCGGAAGTATCGGAATCGTCGTTTGTCTCACTGTCGCCGTTTGAACCAGTGTCGTCATCGGAAACTTCGTCATCATCGTTTTCTGTTCCGGAATCAGTGCCGTCGCCGTTATCTTTCTGAGTTTCGGAATTGTCGGTATTTGTTGCGGGAAGATCGTTGCCGTTCTGGTTGTTTCCGTTACTGCTGGTTTGAGTATACTCGCTGTCGCTTACGCAGCCGTAAGATTCGACGGAGACTTTTTGACATCTTTTGCCGATGGTTGTGTTGCATTCCTCTTTTATTGCCCAGAACGAAGACTGGCACACAAGAGTGATGCTGCCGTCGTTGGAACAGGCTTCTTCGCCTTCCGAAGCGCATCCGGCACCGGCAACTATTGTTCCGTTTTCATCGTCTGAGCCGCATGAAACGGCAAAAACCGCCAAAACAGCAAGCAAGAGAAAAGATATTGATTTTTTCATATTCATCTCCGAAAGGACATTCTTTACAAAAACCAGAAATGATAAATGGCAAAAAAAATAAGTCAACAGTTGTGTTTTACTTGAAAAAAAATTATTTATCAGTAAAATTTTCGCGCGTGCGTAAAAACGCTATAGTTTTTTTAATAATTTTTGGTGGTTTGTGTTATGATGAAAGAAAAAATACTCGCTTTGAAAGAAAATTTTAACGCGAAAATAGCCGAAATCAAAGAGAAGGATGCCCTGGAGCAGCTCCGTGTGGCAGTTCTCGGCAAAAAAGGGGAGTTCACCGCTCTTATGAAGGACATGAAAGACCTTCAGGCCGATGCGAGAAAGGAGATCGGTCAGATAATCAACAACGTCAAAAGCGATTTCGAAGCGGCGATTGCTAAAAAAGCGAAAGAAATCGAAGAAGCCGAGATCGCGGCGAAAGTAGCAAACGAATGGAGCGACATATCGTGGCCGGAGACACCTGTCCAGGGTTCGATACATCCGCTTTCGATCGTCAGAAAAGAGCTTGAAGATCTCTTCATTTCGATGGGCTTCGACATTCTGGACGGTCCCGAAATGGAAGAAGAATATTACAACTTCAACGCGCTCAACATTCCGGAAGACCATCCGGCGCGTGATTCGCAGGATACTTTCTGGCTCAAGAACGGAAAACTTCTCCGCAGCCAGACTTCGCCTGTCCAGATCCGCGGAATGCTTGCTAAAAAACCCCCGATAAAATTCGTATGTCCGGGCAAAACTTATAGAAACGAAGCTGTAGACGCGAGCCACGAGCACTCTTTCCATCAGTGCGAAGGTCTTGTAGTTGACAAGGGGATCACCGTTGCGCACCTTATTTTCACTCTGAAGCAGATCGTTTCGAGCATTTTCGGCGAGGATGTCGAAATCAGGCTCAGACCGTCGTTCTTCCCGTTCGTCGAACCGGGATTCGAACTCGATTTCAAATGCAGGATATGCAAAGGAAAGGGTTGCAGCGTCTGCAAGCAGACAGGCTGGATCGAATATCTGGGCTGCGGAATGATCCACCCGCAGGTTCTCAGAAACTGCGGCATAGACCCTGAGATTTATTCGGGATTCGCATTCGGCGGCGGCATCGAGAGACTCACGATGATGAAATACGGAATCGACGACATCCGTCATTTCCACGCCGGAGACCTGCGTTTTCTTAAACAATTTTAACTGAACTTTTTTAATCATGCCGAAACCGGTTTTCTACACTCTCTACGACCTGCTGAAAGATACTCAGCTTGAACTTTCGCTTGAAAACATGAGCGAAGAGGAGATGAAAAAAGTCGAGCTGGCCGAAAGCAAGGTCCAGGTCGTCGGGCTTTCGATCGCAGGATTCACGGATCATCTCTACAAAAACAGGATACAGCTTTTCGGAAAAAGCGAAAGCGATTACCTGCGGACTCTTCCGATAGAGGAACAGCTTCGCAAAACAGAGACTTTTCTTAAGGAAAAACCGATACTTGTAATTTTTACCTATCCGGAAAAGCCGACGGATTACTTCAAGGAAACGGCGCGGAAATACGATGTTCCGCTGATGTCGACGAATATGATTTCGAGCGTTTTCACCGACTACATCCGCGATATCCTCAACACCGCGCTCGCCCCGACCGTTTCGCTCCACGCGCAGCTCATCGATGTCCTCGGAGTCGGAATGCTGATCATGGGTGAAAGCGGAGTAGGAAAAAGCGAAACGAGCCTTGATCTTGTCATGCGCGGTCACAAGCTTATCGCCGACGACTTTGTCGAAATAAAGAGGCTTCTTCCCGGCAGGCTCATCGGCAGCTGCAACGAAATCGGGCGCAACTTCATCGAAATACGCGGTATCGGTCTCGTCGATCTGCAGCAGATGTTCGGGATCACTTCGGTCGCTTCGGAAAAGGAGATAGACTGCGTTGTCCGCCTCGTTTCGTGGGACGATATCCACAATTTCGACTACGAGCGGGTAGGCGACAAAGTAAACTACTACGAAATTCTTGGAATAAAAAAGGCATATTACATCATTCCTGTGCGCAACGGCTCGAACCTGAGTTCGCTCATGGAGGCGATCGCGAGAGACTATCTCCTCAAAAAAATGGGATTTTTCGCGGCGCAGGAAATGGAAAAACGGCTTGACGACAAACTTAAAGGACTGATGGGGAAATAATCATGTATTCTTTTGTTTTTATCACGCACGGCGAACTCGGGAACACGCTTCTCGACATAGCTTCGCGCATAATGGATATCGACGTAACGGACAGAACAGCCTTTTTTTCGATCGAGTTTTCGATGGCTACGGAACTCGACGGAATGAAGGCAAATCTCGAAAAAACGATAGACGGTTTTCTGAAAAAAGGTGAAAAAGTCATAATTCTTGTCGATCTTTTCGGCGGAAGTCCCTCGAACATTGCCCTTTCGCTCGCTAAAAAAGAAGATGTCGACGTGATTTCCGGCGTAAACCTGTCGATGGTGATGTATGCTTTGGAACACCGCGACGACGATACCGACCTTGAAACAATGGCCGAGGGGATAATCCGCAGCGCACGTCAGAACATAACCGGCGCGAAACAACTGCTCAAAAAAAGAGAATCGAAATGAAAGAAGCTGAAATCACGATAAAAAACAAGCTCGGAATGCACGCCCGCGCTGCAAGTCTTTTCGTCAAGACCGCTGAAAAATTCAAATGCGGCGTCGAAATGGAAAAGGACGGCATCAACGTCAACGCGAAGAGCATAATGGGGATCCTCATGCTTGCCGCTCCGCTCGGTGCTACCTTGACGCTCCGCACTAACGGTGAGGGCGAGGATGAGTGTCTTGCCGCTCTGACAGAACTTGTCAACAACAGATTCGGAGAGGAATAATTGCGCGAAAGGCTTGAACTTCAGGGCGAAAAGGTCTGCGGCGGAATAGGCGCCGGCAAACTTTTCTTCATTGACCGCAAATATTCGAAAATTCCCCACCTTGACAGAAACGAAGAGGAAATCCCCGATGAAATCAGCCGTTTCGACCTCGCGGTGAAAAACGCGGAAGCGGAACTCGACAGCATTCTTTCGCAGAAAAATATAGGTTCGGAAACCGCCTCCATTCTTGAAGCGCACAAGATGATGCTCACCGATCTCACCCTTTCCGAAATGGTCAAAAATATGATTTCGGAGAGTAAGATCAACGCCGAGTGGGCAGTTCTCGGTGTTTTCGACAGACTGATTTCCGTTCTCGACCAGAACACGACCGACTATTACGTGAAAGCGAAAATCGCTGACTGGGAAGTTATCCGCGACAAGCTGATTTCGGAACTTACAGGCGGTTCGCACTCGGTTCTGAACAAGCTGCCTCAGGATGATTTTATCGTCTGCGCCAAGAATCTGACTGTCGACGAGCTCCACATGATTTCACAGAATAAAAATGTCCGCGGAATCGTCCTTGAATCTCCGGGCGGTGTCAGCCACCTCACGATGGTTCTCCGTTCGCTTGAAATTCCTGCCGTGATGGGTGTTCCGGATCTCATCCACCTGCTTGACTACGGCGATATGCTGATCGTGAACGGTTTCAAGGGGAAGGTCGTCCTGCGCCCGACGAAAGATGAGATCACAACGGCTCTGCGCAAGGCGGAAGAGTTCAAAAGCTACTTCGCACGCTTTCTCGAAAATATCGATACTCCGTCTGTTTCGAGAGATGATCACCGGCTCAAGGTCGGCGGGAACATCGACCAGATAGGCGAAGTCGATTTCGTCAAAAAATACGGCGGCGAGTTCATAGGCCTTTTCAGAACTGAACTCATGTTTTCGAAAGACGGCGAAATCCCGACCGAAGAAACCAATTACGATGTTTATTATCAGGTCCTGCACCGCGCGCTGCCGCTTCGTGCGACGATAAGGATCTTCGATTTCGGCGAGGACAAAAGCGGCGCGATCGTGACGAAAGGTTTCATGGGAATGCGCGGGATCAGGCTCTGCGAAGGGCGTCCCGATGTATTCGTTCCGCAGATCCGTGCTCTTATCCGGGCGGCGAAACTCGGCAACCTCAACATTCTTCTTCCGTTTGTCAGCACGACGCACGAAGTCGACGGTTTCAAGGAAATCCTCTTTAAAACGGCGGCTGAAATGGGGATGAACGAAAATCTCAAGAGCATAAAAATCGGAGCGATGATAGAAGTTCCGGCATCGGTTTTCATAATCGAAAAAATCGCGGACGAGGTCGATTTCTTCAGCATCGGAACAAACGATCTCATCCAGTATCTCATGGCCGTCGAAAGGAAAGACCAGTTCTCTTCCGACTATTTTTCATACTATCACCCGGCTGTAATCAGAGTGATAAACCATATCGTGACTGTCGCGAAAGCGAAAAACAAACCTGTCAACATCTGCGGCGAAATGGCGAGCGACCCTTACCTGCCGCTGATGTTCCTTGCGATGGGGATCGACGCTCTCAGCATGAATCCTGCATCGATCCCGATTATAAAAAAGATTATAAAGTGCGGTTATCTGCATGAAGGCGAAGAAATACTGAATCTTCTTCTTGCCGCGAAAGACAGAAAAGAAGTATTGAATGCGCTTAAACGCTGTATGGTTGACAAATACCCGAATATATTCAAGAAAGAATGGAACTACTGATTAAAAAAATAGTGCTTCTTCTCTTTTGTGCTACGCTTTTTTTCGTCTGCTGCAACAAAAGCGAAAAGGTTGAAAAAGAGGATCTGCCCGATTTTTACGAACTCTGCTTCTACTTTCCGAAACTGCCCTCAAATGCTGCGGAAAGCGATGTCGAAGCGGCTTCAAAAATCTATTCGGCATTTTTGCGTGAACATGAAATCAATGTCCTGAGCGCGAAACCGGCACTTTTGAAAAGCTGTTTTTTTACAGACAAAGAGCCGGTGATTTCAGGCGGTTATTCAAAAACCTCGGAAAACAAAACGGCGGAATATCTTCTCAAAGCCTTTTTCAACAAGGAACATTCATCGCTTTACGCAATGAGAAACGCGGGAAAAACGATCAAAAAAATAGATGACGAAATTGCTTTGGAAAGAAAGATCCCTGCCGCAAAAACCGTTGATGAAGGGCTTCAAATCAGAGGATTCGATGCGAAAATCATCTGGCTTTCCCGCTATCTGGACAATCTTGAAATAAGAAATCACTTTGGTCTGGGCAGCGGAAACAGACTTCTGCTGAGCGTTCCCTCAGATATACAGGGGCGCTGGCGGATCGCACTTTATCTTTATGATTCGTTCGATTTCGAAAAAGTCATGAAGCCTGAGCCGGGCGATTTCGCTCTTTTTGCACTGACCGGCGAGGAAATTTCAGAAATAAACGTCAGAAAAAGCGGCTGGATTAAGGAAAATCTTACAAAAACAGCTGCTAAGAACGGGAAAAATGTAATAAAATTCAAAACCGGAGCGGTAAATCTTCCTTTTAGCGAGGAAGTTGCGCTGAAATACCTCTATTCGCTTGCATTTTCCCACCGTCTGCCTTTTGAAAACGGTTTCGCATACTCGCCGAATTTCAGCTATTCGTCTGTGGATCCGCAGCTTTATCTTCTTTCTGCCAAACTCGCTTTTTCAGGCGCTGTTCCTGATGCGGAGCGTCTTCTGATGTGGGTCTTATCTTCCGAAAGGCAGCTTGAAACTTATCCCGACGCCCTTTACGCAAACCTGCTTGCACTCAAAATGGCGAAAAAACTTGTTTTCGGCGACAGAACTTTCCTCGGTAAGGATCTGGAAAACAAAAAACTCTACATCGATTTTGAAACGGTGCGGAATTCGTTTTTCAGCACGGGGAATATCATACTTTCCGGTGAAGCACCTGAAAATATCTACCTTTTTTCAGGTGATGTGACAAAAGAGTCGCTTGAACCGGCGGATATTTCCGAAGTTTCCGGCTTCAAGGCGCTTTTCGGTAACCCGGAAATCAGCAGCTATTCGATAGTGACCTTTGTTGTCAGAAATCCTAAAGCTTTCGAATTCATCAGTAAAATCGAAAAGTCGCTTTCGCAAAACGGTTTTGAAACCGTTCACAGGATCTATGAAAAGATTTCAGGCGGAGACGCATGGGGCGCAGTTTCGGTCAGAACTGAAACCGCCGGTGAAAACAAACTGATGCAGCTTTACGAAACAAAATATAAACTGATTGATAAAACACTTTCTTTCGGAGTTTACCGTGTCTCAGAAGAATAATAAAACCGATGCAAAAGCTAAAAAAACGAAAACTGAAGAGGTCAAAAGCGTCTATACAGGTGAAATCGTCACCTGTATTCTCGCGCTTCCGACGATCTTCATACTGATTTCACTTTCCGCATACTACTACGGATCTCTGCGTGACGATTTTTTCACAGGATCGTTCGGCTATTACTGCGCGCAAAGACTGGACAATTTCTTCGGGTTCGTTTCGTTTTACATTCCGATAGCAGTCATAGCGTTCGTGATAATATTTTTCCTTAAAAAACAGCTCTGGAAACACATTCTGCTCAATATTCTTAATTTTGTTGTTCTGCTTCCGTTCTTTTCAATGATAACGGATACTTATTCGTCAAACAAAGTGAATTACACGGGGCATCTGCTCTATCAGGATTTTTTTGAGAAAGTTATCGGAAAAACGGGATTCATTCTCCTTTTTTCGTGCTGGGTAATCATTTTTGTGATTTTTACTTTTCATGTAAGTTTTGTCAGGCTCTGCGCCAGGATTTCACTTGCTTTGAAAGAATATTTTTCAATGAACTCATCGGATTCAGAGAGAGAAGAAGTTGAAAAAACTGAAGAAAAAACGGAACATTCCGATCCGAACTACATCGATCTGACTGCTGTTTCGAGAGAAATCGCCGAGGAAGAGCCACAGTCTGAGCCTGAAGTCGCCGGAATTCCTCTTCCGGAAGAGTTTGATGATGAAAACTTCGGTGAAGAAGAAGCCGCTGAAAACGATGCTGATGAAGAATATGTCGGAAACATTGAAGAAACTGCACAAAAGCAGGAGAACACAAAAAAATCCGAGCCGCAGGAAAACAGTACGATCGAAGTCAAGACCAGCGATATAAACGAGTTTAAAACAAGCACGACGGTGCTGAGGAAACTCAAAGATTACCATCTGCCCCCGCTTTCGCTTCTGGTCGACGGCGAAAATCTCGAAAAATCGAAGCAGAGGGAAGACGAGGTCGACGCAACCTGCCGCATTATCGCAAGAAAACTCGGCGAACATAAAATCAAGGTTGAAGTCAAAGGTGCGACGATAGGTCCGCTTGTCACGATGTATGAAATAGAGCTCGGCGAAGGGGTAAAGGTCAGCCACGTTCTCGGAATGGAAGCCGATCTCACGGTTGCAGTCAGCGGAAAAAAGGTGCGTATCGTCGGATTTATCCCGGGTAAACCATATATCGGAATCGAAGTTCCGAACGACGAACGCCTTACTATCAGACTGAAATCGATCCTGGAAAGCTCGACTTTCTCAAATGCCGCCAAAAAAGGACTGCCGATCGCGCTCGGACTTGACGTCGCAGGTAAACCGGTTGCCGCGAACCTCAACAAGATGCCGCATGTTCTCGTCGCCGGAACCACGGGAAGCGGTAAATCGGTCGGTATAAACAGTTTCATAATTTCGCTTCTCTATACGCTCACGCCGGATGAAGTCAAATTCATAATGATCGACCCGAAAGGAAACGAATTCAACATGTATGAAGGAATTCCGCATATGCTTCTTCCTGTTGTCGTCGACAGCAAAAAGGCGGCGAAGGCGTTGCAGTGGGCGGTTGTCGAAATGGACAACCGTTTCAGAATTCTGGCAGAAAACAAGGTCAAGGATATCGGCGAATACAACCAGAAAATCGAGGAAATCAACAAAAATCTTGCTTCGGAAGAGGCTTACCTCAAAAAAATGCCCTTCATCGTTGTCGTTATCGACGAGTTCGCCGACCTGATGATGGTTGCCGGAAAAGATGTCGAAACCGCCGTCGCAAGGATCGCACAGAAGGCGAGGGCGGTCGGAATCCACCTCATAATCGCGACGCAGAAGCCGACGCGTGATGTCGTCACCGGTCTTATCAAAAGCAATCTTCCTGTCAGGATCGCGTTCAAAGTCGCATCCGCAATGGATTCCCGCGTCATTCTTGACACGAACGGCGCTGAAGCTTTGCTTGGAAACGGCGACATGCTCTACATTGCACCGGGAACTTCGATCCCGATGCGAATCCACGGGGCTTTTGTCAGCACGGCCGAGATGGAAGCTGTCATCGATTTCATCAAGGAAGAGGCTGGCGGCGAAGTCCATCCCGAAGACATTCTTGAAAATTTCCTGAGTGAAAGCAGCGGCGGAAGCAGTTCTACTGGCGGCGGAGATGATTCGGAAGACGAGCCTCTTTACAACGAAATTATTGATTTTATTACGGAAACAGGCAAGTGCAGTGCGAGTATGCTGCAAAGAAAATTCAGCATAGGATATAACCGCGCTGCAAGAATCGTAGACAAACTCGAGGCCGAAGGAATCGTAAGTTCCGGAGAAGGGGCGAAACCGAGAACAGTTATCGGCAGAAAATAGCGGGGTGAAAAAATGACGAATTTATTTTTGGATGCAATCAGTGCCGAGAAGGCGAATATCGAAAATCATTTGAAAAAATATCTTGATCTGCTTCATATTCCCGGAGTTCTGCACGACGCTATGGAGTATAGTCTGAGTGCCGGCGGCAAAAGGCTGCGCCCGTTTCTGGCGATAGCTGTCTGTGAAATGCTCGGAAAACCGCGCGAACTCATCATGCCTTATGCCTGTGCACTTGAGTTTATCCACACTTTTTCGCTGATCCACGACGATCTTCCGGCACTTGACAACGACGATCTGCGCCGCGGCAAACCGAGTTGCCACAAGGCTTTCCGCGAGGACATCGCGATTTTGGCGGGCGACGCGCTCAATACCGACGCTTTTTCGCTCCTCTTCGAGTTCGGTGAAGGCAACTTGAAAAAGGCCGGAAAATATTTCGCGAAAGCTGTCGGCGGCAGGGGAATGACGCTCGGGCAGGTTTACGACTGCACGATCCCCGAAAACGAAAGGACTGTCGAAAAACTCGATTTTATCAACTACTACAAAACTTCGGAACTTTTTATAGCCGCTACCGCCGGGGCCGCTGCATGGCTTGATGCGGCTGACGATGAAATCAGCGCTCTGGAAGAATACGCTTCGAATCTCGGAATCGCTTTCCAGATCGCGGACGACATTCTCGACATCACTTCGACTACCGAAAAACTTGGCAAGAAAGTAGGCAGCGACGCCGCGCTCAATAAAGTGACATATCCGGTTCTGATAGGGATAGAAGGGGCGCAGAAGGCTGTCGCGGATAGAGTCGGCAGGGCTGAAGCCGCACTTGAACCTCTCAAGGGAAACAGGTGGTTCGAAGTTTTCAAAGGATTCGGCGAATATATTAGGGACATTATGGCGAAAAACAGTTAAAATGACTGAAAAACTTAATATTCCTCAGGATTTGACGATAGAAAACAGTGCAAAAGCTTATGAGGAGCTTGCATCGCGTTTTTCAGACGGCGGAACTTTTGAAATAGGCTCAGGAATTTCACTCAATTCGATAACGAAAGCCCTTATCAGGCAGCTTTCCGAAAATTATCCGGAGCAGCTGATCGTTCCCGAAAGCCTGAAAAAGGAGATCTTTTACTCCAAAGAGGAGGCGGAAATCGAAAATGAGAGTGAAGAAAAGCCTGCAGAGCCGTGTCTTGAAAGGCTCGGCGGCAGAATTCTGAAACTCTGGGACGTGATATTCTACTTCTTCGTGATAATGGTCGATATGATTTTCTATTCGGTCGAATCGATTTACAACCGCAAGTTCATCCTGAAATACGATACTACGAAAAACGCTTATTATATCGGATATTTGGCTGTTCCGATAGTTTTTCTGCTCGCGTTTCTCATCGGTTTTACGATTGCGCTTCAGGCGGCGATCCAGCTTGCCAAAATGGGCGGTCAGAGCATGCTTGCGATGATGAGCACCATGATTATGACAAAAGAACTCGGTCCTCTCATCACCGCGATAATCATTGCAGGGCGCACCGGCAGTTCGATTGCGGCAGAAATCGGAACGATGGTCGTCATGGAAGAAGTCGACGCGCTCAAAACGATGGGTGTCAAGCCTTTGAAATTCCTGCTTGTCCCGAAGTTCTGGGCGTTTACGACAGTCATGCCGGTTCTCACTTTGGTTGCAGACATCGCCGGGATCGTCGGCGGATTCATAATTGCCTCTGTTTACAGCATTCCGCCGAAATCGTTCTGGATCGATGTTATAGAATCTATAAAAATGTCCGATATTTTCTGGGGAACGATAAAAAGCATCTCGTTCGCGTGGGTAATTCTTGCAGTCGGCAGTTTCAAAGGTCTCAACGTCCGCGGCGGAGCGGATGCAGTCGGACGCGCCACGACGGAATCGGTCGTTGTTTCTATATTCATGGTCGTCGCGATCGACGCAATTTTCTCTCTTTTCCTCTACACTTAGAGGTGGATCGTGGGCTTATATTCAAAAGACGAAAAACTTTCAGGATTTGTCGAAAAGGCTTACGAAAAACTCCTTTCTTCGGATTTTGAAGTCGACAGCGGAACTTTCAAGGAATCGGAATACGGAGTTTCGTTCAAGGCGCTTCGGAAAGGCGGAAAGGCCGCTAAACCGGTAAATATCGCGGTTTACCACACCGAAAGGAAAGGTTTCTCTGTGGTTACGGCCGATGCGGAGATCCATGCGCTTCTCCTCTCGCTTCTTTCCGAAACGGGAACTCTCGGCAGCGACGAAGCGGGAAAAGGCGATGTTCTCGGACCTTTGGTTGTCTGCGCTTTTCTTTTGGGTGAAAAGGAGGGAGAACTTCTGAAACTCGGGGTAAAGGACAGTAAAAGAATGAAAAATGAAGAAATTCTGGATGTTTATAAAAAAATTCAGACTGATTTTCCGGATTCGTTCTCGCTCGTCCGAATAATGCCCGAAAGATACAATTCGTTTTACAGAAGTCTGGCGGAGCAGGGGAGAAACCTGACCCATCTGCTTGCATGGGCGCATTCGAAGGCTGTAGCGAACGTTGTTTCAAAAAGAAGCGGCATAACGCAGATTCTGATCGACAAATTCACCGACAATACTGCGGCCAACTCTCTTATTGTTTCGGCAGCGAACGGGATACCGGTGAAATTTCAGATCAGAGCGGAGCAGGATCCGGCAGTCGCTCTTGCATCGATAGCTGCCCGCGCAGGATACCTTCTTTCGCTTGATCAGATAAGCGGAACCGTCCTCGAAAACAAATTCAGGCTGATCCCCGGAAGCGGTGCCGAATCTGATAAACTTCTTGAAGAAATCGTCGCTGAATACGGTATCGGAATTTTGGACAGAATCGCGAAAACGCATTTCGCGAACTGCGAAAAACTAAATAATTTTACGCTTTGATCTGATCGCTCGTCTTGCCGAAACGGCGTTCCCTTCCGGCAAAATCGTTGAGAGCTTTTAAAAATTCATCTTTTCTGAAATCGGGCCACAAAGTATCTGTGAAATAAAATTCTGAGTATGCGATCTGCCAGAGAAGGTAGTTTGAAATCCTGTATTCGCCGCTTGTCCTGATGAGCAGATCGGGATCTGGCATATCGAAGGTGTAAAGGTTTTCCGAAATTGTCTGTTCGGTGATTTCTTCAGGCAGAAGTTTTTTTGCCGCGGCTTTTTCGGCTATTTTTCTGGCTGCATGAACGATTTCCTGACGCGAACCGTAGTTCAGGGCAAGTGAAAGTGTCATTTTCGGTTCGTATTTTTCGGTTTCCGCGATAGTTTCGTTCATAAGCTTCAGAAGTTCAGGGGCGAAGCGGTCTTTTTCACCGATTATGTTGAGACGGATCTGTTTTTCGATGAGAAGCCCTTTTTTTGAAATCAGAAACTCTTTAAAAAGATTCATAAGTCCGGAAACTTCCTGTTCGGGACGGTTCCAGTTTTCGGTTGAAAAAGCGTAAAGCGTGAGGTATTTCACTCCGATTTCGCGGCACAAAGTCGTGACGGCATCAACTGCATCAGCGCCGGCACGATGTCCTTTCAGCCTGTTCCAGAGCCGTTTCTTTGCCCAGCGGCCGTTGCCGTCCATGATTATCGCGACATGCAGCGGCAGACGCTCTTCGTTCAATCCGTATTTAACGCAGTATTCGTTCATCTGACACCTATTTCGAGAGTTTTTGCGTCACTTCCTGAATCAGTCTGTCTATATAGGCATTGTTTTTTTCCATTGAAGCTGCCATTTTAAGCTGCGTCAGAGCTGATTTGTAGTCCTGGCCTTCGATCGCCTTTACCGCAAGAATAGCAAAACGCCTTGCCTGAGAGTTCTGGATCGTGTCTTCGGGCGTTTCGTTGTAGGTGACTTTGATTCTGAAGTCGAAACGCTTCGTTTCAGGATTTTCAGCAAGCATCTTGTCGTAAATGACCTTGCGTGCAGGGTTCATCAGCACTGAATAAGCCTCGTTCGCCCGTTTTGTGATGTTGTAAGCCTTTTCCCTGATGTCGGAAGGAACGTTTCTGAACTTGTCAGGATGGTATTTCCGCGCCATCGCTATATATTTTGACTTGATTTCGGCCAGCGTTGCATTTTTCGGAAGCCCGAAAAACGTATAGTAGTCGTAGGAATCCATATTTTCCGAGAAGTATGAAATTTCTTCCAGAGTGTCTACCGAAACAGGAGATGCAATTTTGGTTTTCGCAGTATTTTCAAGGATGTTCTTGATTTTTGCGAGGAAGTCCGCACTGTTGAGCGGCAGTTTGAAGAAAGCGGCAGCACCGTATTTCGCGGCGATGTCGTTGTTGAGTTCAGGACCTTCAGAAACAGCAAGAAGGACAAATGCCTGCGCTTTTCTTATGAGCGGCAGCGCTTTAAGCCATACACCGTCCTGCAGTACCGAAGAAACAATAAGCAGGTTGTATGATTCAATTGATTCGATCATCAGTTCCCTGACGTCCATAGTGATGAAGCATTCACAGTCATCGATATTGGAAGTCAGAAATTTTTCCAATGATCTCAGATATTTTTCATCTTTCATAAGAATAGCTATTTTTTTTCTCATTTCCGCTGCTCCAACCCAAGAATATTTAATGAAATTTTCTGCATTCTTCCGGTGTCGAGGTCGACCGCGCTGACATTGAGGACGCCGTTCGTGTCGATTTCGAACTTGACTTCGATTTTGAGTTCGCCGCGTTTCGCCTTTCTCATTTCGGAAAGGGTAAGTTCGCCCATAAGGTGGGAGTCGCGCTTGCTCTTCGCGTCGCCCTGATAAATTTCGATTTTGACCGAATCGACATCATCTGCAGCATTCGTGAAAATGTTGGTTCTTTCAAGGGGAAGCGGCTCGTTTTTGTCGACTAAGATCTCGATGTAGTCGCCGACGCTGCCGACGCCGATCGAAAGCGGCACGACATCAAGCAGCACCGGAGCCTGATCGCTGTAGTCGCTGACGAGGGAATTGCCCATGATGCTCGCTCCCATCGCGATGACAAGGACTGATTCGATACCAAAATAGGGCTGCTGCTTGAAAAATTCGGAGACGCGTTCCTGAACTCTAGGAATTTTCGACGAACCGCCGACGAGAATGACCGCGTCAAGCGCCGAAACGTCAAGATGTGCGCTTTCCATCGCGTCGCGGCAGATGTCGAAAGCCTGCGAAATTATCGGGTCTATTATCTGGTTGAAAAGTGTGCGGTCGATGACTCTTTCGTAGTCGGCAAAGCGTTCTTCGCCGAGCGGGATCATGCTGCGGATGAGGACTTTTATCTTTTCCTGGCTCGAAAGTGCGATTTTTATACGCTCGGCCTCGGCAAGGAAAATAGTCATCATTTCGCTGTTCATCGAGATTTTTACGCCGTAGTTGACTTCGATATCATACATCATGAACTGGACTATCGCGGCATCGATATCGTCGCCGCCGAGGAAACTGTTTCCGGCAGTTGAAAGAACCTCGAAAACATTGTCCTTGACTTCAAGAACCGTTATATCGAAAGTTCCGCCGCCGAAATCGAAAACGGCGATTTTTTCGTTCCTGTTGCTGCCGAAACCGTAAGCGAGAGCCGCTGCCGTCGGTTCGTTGATGATGCGAAGGACATTGAGTCCGGCAAGCTGTCCCGCTTCCTGCGTCGCACGGCGCTGAGCCTCGTTGTAGTTCGCCGGAACCGTGATGACGGCGTCGGTGACTTCCTCGCCTAAATATTCAGCCGCCGCTTTTTTAGCTTTTTTAAGAACGAGCGACGAAATCATCTGGGGAGTAACGCGCTTGTTGTAGATTTCGATTTCAACCGAATCGTTCTTTCCGCCGACAACTTTGTAAGGAAATTTTCTCGCATATTTGATCGTTTCAGGGTGACTGAACTTGCGGCCGATGATCCTTTTGATGCTGTAGATCGTGTTTACAGGGTTAAGATGCCGCCTGTCTTTCGCCTTTTTTCCGACAATTACATTTTTACCTTCGTTGATAAACGAGACGACTGAAGGCATTATCTTGTCGTCTTCCTCACCTTTGATGGGGATAACGGTTGAAAGTCCGTCCTGAACGACCGCGACCGTTGTCGTCGAAGTTCCCAGGTCTATTCCGAGCACATATTTTGACAATTTCATCTCCGCCAAAAAAACATCCAAAACTGCCTTCCCGAACGAAAGGGGCAATATTATATAGTTTTTTTGACTTTTAGCAATTAAATTTGTTTTTAATCTGAATATTATTAAAATATTCCGCTAAAATTTTTGAGCAGGTGGAAAATGAAGATAGTTTTTATGGGAAGTCCTGAAATTTCAGTTCCTTTTCTTGATTTCTGTGCCGAAAAGGCAGACGAAATGATTGTTTTTTCGCAGAAGGATAAAATCCGCGGGCGCGGTAAAAATTTAGAGCCTACTCCGGTCAAAAAAAGGGCTCTTGAACTTGGTCTGGAAGTTCATACTCTCTGGTCAAAATCGGAAAAAGCTTATGAAATTATTAAAGAATTTGCTCCTGATATTATTTTTGTCGTGGCTTACGGGCAGATCTTGCCGAAAAGGCTGCTTCAAATCCCGAAACTTTATCCGCTGAATGTCCATTTTTCGCTTCTGCCGAAATACCGGGGATCAACTCCGGTGAACACAGCTCTGCTCAACGGTGACGAGGTAAGCGGAACATCGATTATGGTGATGGACGAAGAGCTTGACAGCGGCGATATCCTTCTTTCCGCCGGGTGTGCCGTTTCGGAAAACGACAACGCTACGGCGCTTTTTGAAAAACTTAATTCGCTTTCTCTGGATCTTCTTGAAAAAAACTGGGAACAAATTGAAAACGGAACTCTTGAACGCACTCCACAGCAGGGTGAGCCCGTTTTCACGAAGATGATCCAGAAATCTGACATGTGGCTCGATTTTGACTGCGAAGCAAGAGCTTTGTTCAATAAAATCAGATCATTAACTTATGAACCGGGAGCGCGTGCAATTTTCAGAAACAATATTGTAGGGATAGAAAAAGCTGAATTCGTTGAAAACTGCGGCGGCATGGCAGGAGAGATCGCCGAAGTTTCCAAAAGCGGGATCGTTGTCGCATGCAGAAACGGCGGAATAAAGATCACCGAACTCAAGCCTGCCGGCAAAAAATCGATGAAAGCAGCTGAATTTATCAATGGTTACAAGCCGTCAGCCGGAGAAATTTTTACTTCAAACAATGAAAACAATTAAAGATTTTGTCGCAAAAATAAACCGGATGCCGCTTCTTGCAGCATTTTTTTTATATCAAGTTTTGATTGTCATCAGAATAGCAATCGAAATGGGTGAAACGATGCCGGCGATTTTTATTATGCAGCTGTTCTGGTTTGACTGTGTTATGATGTTTTTTGTCATAAATTTCAAATACCTGCTTGGGTTGAAAAATAAAGAACTGCCGGTATTGGCATTCGGCGGTTTTTTGACTTACATTCCGTTGATTTATTCGTTTTTGATGAATCACAAGTGGCATCTCAACTTTATAAATCCGGTTTCTTTCAGTCAGGTGGCTTTCGATATGCTGACGCTTCTTGCCGTTCACGAATACGACTGGCCGATGTTTCCCGAACTGCTGCTTCTGGTTCTTTCTTCGTTTGCCGCCGGCGTGATTCTGACATCAAAACCGCTTAAATCGCTGTTCGCAGCACTTGTTTCGACCTATTCTTCGTTTTTGTGTCTCGGTTTTTCGTGGGTTGCGGTAAATCCTGACCATCCTTCGTTTTCGCATTTGGTCTCGAACTTTGCCGACCATATTACCTACAGCTTATATTACATTTCATTTTGGACTGTTTTGTGCGTCATCGCTTTCTGGAAAGAAATTGCTAATTTTATTAAACAAATCGGGAAACCTGTGATCGCAGTATGCTCTGTTCTGCTGTTTGCCGCTCTTGCTGAGTTTCTGCTGTTTGTGTTCTTTAAAGATGAATTTTTCTCCATAGATTATGTTCTGTTTTTTTTGCCTTTATCTGCTGTGGCGTTCACTGTTTTATGCGTTTGGAAAAAGGCTTGGAACTTTATTTTTCCGTCGCTCTGGATTGTTTTTATTTCAGTAATCCTTCTTGTTTCTAAGTAAAAATTTACTTGCCTTTGCAACGCTCTTTCAAGATAAAATTCTGATTTTTCTGAATTTTTTCTATTTCGACAGCTCTTTTGCATTCCCATTCGTCAACAGGGTCGGATTTGTCCCATGCTTCAAGCATTTTTCGGTTTTTCTCGTTCACGATTCCGTAACCGGGATAGGCTGAATCCATGTAGAAATAGGTTCTAGCTATGTCGCCGCGGATCGATTCGGCAGGTTCTGCCGTATTGTTTTGGAGTTCAAAATCGCAGTTTCCGTATTTTCTCTCTTCGCCTGAAATTATGCCGTAATCGAAGTTCGATCTGTCGGCGTTGACTTTGCCTATTGCAGGAACGAGGTTATACATGTCGGCCTGCATAAACTGGAAATCCCTGTTCATTTTTGACGCGCAGTTCCGCCCCTTGAAACGCTTCCCCTTGCTGTCGACGCATTGCGGATCGCCTTCTTTCCACTCTTTCAGTTTGCCGCCGAAAGCTGCCGCAGGAACGATATGTTCCCACTCGACACGCTTGCTGCGCGAATGGTTTTTTGCATCGAAATAGCTGCATCCTTCAGGGATGATTTTCTGTTTTTTGTCGTAGGAACAGCCGCAGTAAAATGTTTTCCTTACTTTTTCATCTCCGTAAACCACCTTGTCAAGCAGTTTTTTAGACTTCGAAAACGAGTTTATTTCAGTGTTTCCTTTCTGCTGTTCCGCTGCGAAAACAAATATTGCCGCAGTTACGGAAAACATCACAAAAATCAGAATTTTTTTCATAGCGCAGGTTCCTTTTTCCAACCAAAACCGCGGGATTATAAACGGGTTTTCTGAAAAAAGCGAGATTCTTTTTTACCGCTGCCGACCTTTGCCGCCGCATTATCGTAACGACGTAACGACGTGAAGACGTCACGTTGAATGTTGCGGCGGTGATTTTTTTCTTTTTTGATTTCAAATACTTACAAAAAATCCCAAGATATTGTGCATTTTTTTGTTGACAACCACAACCGCTTGTATAATATCGCCGCGCTTTTGTTTTTTTAAACTTTTAACCCGGAGGAGACAAAAAAATGTTCAAAATCAGAAAAAGAAACAACGCTTTGGCGGATTTCGACTTAACTAAAATCAAGGAAGCTATCAAAAAGGCGTTCGTCGCCGCTGATATGCTTTTTAATGACGATATTCTTGATATTCTTACGCTCAGAGTAACGGCAGATTTCCAGAACAAGATCCACGACAATGTCGTCGAAATCGAAGATGTTCAGGACAGCGTCGAGAACACGCTTGAAAAATCAGGCTATACCTCTGTTGCAAAGGCTTACATCCTTTACAGAAAGCAGCGCGAGAAACTCCGTGAGATGAAATCGACGATCCTCGACTACAAAGATACCATCAACAGCTACGTCAACAACGAAGACTGGAGAGTCAAGGAAAATTCGACCGTTACCTACAGCATAGGTGGATTTATCCTTCACAACAGCGGAAAAATCACTGCAAACTACTGGCTGAGCGAAATTTACGACAACGAAATCGCGCAGTGCCACAAAAACGGCGATTTCCACCTTCACGACCTTTCGATGCTCACCGCTTACTGCGCAGGCTGGTCGCTCAAACAGCTCATCCAGGAAGGATTGGGCGGCGTTCCCGGCAAACTTACATCTGCTCCGGCGAACCACCTTTACACGATCGCGAACCAGATGGTCAACTTCCTCGGCATCATGCAGAACGAATGGGCTGGCGCTCAGGCTTTCTCGAGCTTCGACACCTATCTTGCTCCGTTCGCACGCGTCGACAAACTTGACTACAAAGGTGTAAAACAGGCTATCCAGGCTTTCGTTTTCGGTGTAAACACTCCGTCGAGATGGGGCACACAGTCTCCGTTCAGCAACATCACCCTTGACTGGGTATGCCCGGACGACCTCAAGAACATTCCGGCGATCGTAGGCGGCAAAGAGATGGATTTCACATACGGCGACTGCCAGAAGGAAATGGACATGATCAACAAGGCGTTCATCGAGATCATGCTTGAAGGCGACGCTGTCGGCCGCGGTTTCCAGTATCCGATCCCGACCTACAACATCACGAAAGACTTCAACTGGGAAGGCGAGAACGTTCCGCTTCTTTTCGAAATGACGGCAAAATACGGCACTCCCTACTTCCAGAACTTCATCAACAGCGACATGAAACCGAGCGACGTCAGAAGCATGTGCTGCAGACTCCAGCTTGACAAAAGGGAACTCCGCAAGAAAACGGGCGGTCTTTTCGGAAGCGGCGAAAAGACTGGCAGCATCGGCGTCGTAACGATCAACCTTCCGAGGATCGCATACAACTCGAAGACTGAGGAAGAGTTCTACGCAAAACTTGAAAGACTCATGGACATCGCGAAAAGAAGTCTTGAAATCAAGAGAAAAGTCTGCACGAAGCTCCTCAACGAAAACTTCTATCCCTACACCAAAAGATACCTCGGCAACTTCAATTCGCACTTCTCGACTATCGGTCTTGTCGGCATGAACGAAATGTGCCTCAATGCATGCTGGATAAAAGAGAACATCGCAGGTCACAAAGGACTCAAATTCTCGCAGGACGTCCTTGATTTCATGCGCGAAAAACTTAAAAACTATCAGGAAACGACAGGCGACCTCTACAACCTTGAGGCAACTCCGGCTGAATCGACCGCTTACCGTCTTGCGAAGATGGACAGGGAAAGATGGGACGACATCATCACCGCTGCTACCGGCAAGGACGAGAAACCTTTCTACACCAACAGCTGCCACCTTCCGGTAAACTACACGACCGATCCTTTCGAAGCACTCGAAATCCAGGACAAGCTTCAGACCAAGTTTACGGGCGGAACTGTTTTCCACACTTTCCTCGGCGAAAAACTTCCTTCCTGGCAGTCGGCTGCGGCACTCGTCAAAAAGATCGCCTACACCTTCAAGCTTCCTTACTTCACGATCTCCCCGACCTACACTATCTGCCCGAAATGCGGATACAGCGCAGGCGAGCATGATTCCTGCCCGAAATGCGGCGGCAAAGTTGAAGTTTACAGCAGGATCACCGGCTACTACAGACCGATCGAACACTGGAACGACGGCAAGAAACAGGAATTCGAGAAGAGGACCGAATACCAGATCTCTTCCGACATCGCAAAGGAAGTCAATATCGGCAACGGCGGCAGCGTCGGCGGCAAAACCTGCGAAAGAACTTTCGTAAACTCGACAGTCGCTCCCGAATCTTTCGTCCAGCCGGCAGCTTCGATGTCAGCGGCATCGTGCAGCGACAAGCAGGTTTACCTTTTTACACAAAAAACCTGCCCCAACTGCCCGAAAGCAAAGGAAGAGATGGAAGGAACTCCTTACCTCAGAGTCCTTGACGCGGCAGAAAATATGGATCTAGCAAGAAAATTCGGGATCAGAAGCGTCCCGACAGTCGTTGTCTGCGAAAACAACGCATACAAAACCTATTCCGGTCTTTCCGATATCATCGATTTCAAAAAGAATCTGAAGTAAGAACAATTTTTTAGATTTTCATTATTACAGCAGGCTGTTGATCTTGTCGGCTATTTCAGCCGGTTCGACTGTCGATTCGAAGCGTTCTATTACTTCGCCTTCGCGGTTTACAAGAAATTTGGTGAAATTCCATTTGATTTTGGAATTGTTTTTGTAGTCGGGATCCATTTTCGTGATGAAACCCTCCATGAATTCCGCTTTTTCGCCCGTAAATCCTGCGAAACTCTTTTTGCTTTTGAGGAAAGTGTAGAGCGGAAGTTCGTTTTCGCCGTTGACTTCGATTTTTTTGAAGTTGTCGAAACTTGTCGCGAATTTCGCCTGGCAGAACTGATGGATCTCGTCATCGGTTCCCGGTGCCTGATGTCCGAACTGGTCGCACGGGAAATCAAGTATTTCCAGACCTTTGTGATGATATTCCTTCCAAAGTTTCTCAAGTCCTTCATACTGCGGGGTGAAGCCGCAGCCCGTCGCAGTGTTGACGATAAGAAGCACTTTGCCTTTGAAATTTGACATCGGAACATTGTTTCCCTTTCTGTCTTTTACCGTGAAATCGTAAATACTCATCTCTTTTTCCTCCTTTACTTGTTCATTTGCCTCTTTTGCTTCTGCCTTTGCCGGTGTTTCATCAGCTTTTGCGGCCGGTTTTTCCTTGTTGCACGATAAAACCGCGAAAAAGACCAGAACAAGCGTCAAAATGATTTTTTTCATGTTTTACCTCCGAAAATTTACAGATATTTCACAAAAATATAGAGCGTGCTGATTGCGATGACGATTATCGCGGCGGGTGCGCTCAACTTGCAGTATCTGCCCCAGCCGACTGGGTGGCCTGATTTCGCCGAAACCGAGGTCCCGACTACGTTCGCGCTTGCTCCGATCGGAGTTCCGCTGCCGCCGATGTCGGTTCCCATCGAAAGCGCCCATGCCATTGTTTCAAGCGAAACTCCGGTGGATGCGGCAAGCGATTTGATGACGGGGATCATCGTCGCGGCGAAAGGAATGTTGTCGATGAAGGCGCTCGCGACTGCCGAGACCCAGATGATTATCGCGATCATGATGTAGGTGTTTCCTGCAGATACTTTTCCGATGAAATCGGCGATGAGTTTGAGTATTCCCGTCTGTTCCAGGCCGCCTACGACAAAGAAGAGTCCGATGAAAAAGAGAAGCGTCTTGTAGTCGACGCGTTTGAGGATCCTTGTCGCGTATCTGGGTGCTGCAAAAAGTGTGAGAAATGCGATCCCGAGTCCGATCGTTGCAACCGTCAGGCCTGTTTCGGCGTGTGTCACAAGGAGAACGACCGCGATCGAGAAGATTATGCAGCTGTTGCTGAAGCCGAGTTTGCTGACTATCGCCGATCTCGGCGTAGGAATCGTCGAAACATCGATGTCTTTGCCGGCGCTGAGGTATTCCTTGCGGCAGAGAAGAATGAAGTAGACAAGCGTGAAGGCAAGGCAGATAAAGGCGATGTGTCCTGTATTCGACAGAAAATCGCCGAAAGAATAGCCGAGGCTCGTTCCGATTATGATGTTGGGCGGATCACCGCACATCGTCGCCGAACCGCCGAGGTTGGCGCAGAAAATTTCGGCAAGGATCATGCTCACCGGATTGAATTTTAGAAGTCTTGAAAGTTCGACCGTTACCGCAGCAAGGAAGAGAATGACCGTGATGCTGTCGATAAACATCGAAAGGGCGAAGGAAATCAGCATGAACGCCACAAAAATGTAGATGACGCGGTAGTGAACAAGTTTCGCAAGCCTCATGCAGAGCCAGCGGAAGAAGCCCGAAGCCGCCATTCCTTCGACCATGACCATCATTCCGGCGATGAAAAATATCGTCGCCCAGTTTATCCCGGTCGAGTTCTCAGGAACGTCGCCGGCACTGTACCAGAAACTTTTCGTGAAAATTATTTTTATGTTCAGTGTTTCCATAATTGCATCAAAACTGTGCATCCCGAGCCCGAAAACGAGCAGAGCCGTGAGAACAGCGCAGCCGAGCGTTACAAGGTGGCGTTCGATTTTCTCCGTCACCATGAGGGCGAACATCGCGAGAAAAATCACGACGGAAAGAATTTGTGCAAGCAACATAATCAAACCTCTGGTCAAAAAAAGAGTGACTTTGTCAAAGCCGCTTCCAAAAAACCCGCGGGTTATAGCGCGAACGATTTTTTTTGCAATATGTCCGGATGAGAGAAAAATTTGACAATAAGGAGAAGTGAAGTAGGATTCTGCGTTTTTTTGTTAAGGTTGTTAATTTTAAGGAGAAAATCATGTCTATTCAGACTTCGGAATTCAGAAGGGGTTTAAAAATCGAAATGGAAGGAATTCCTTATCAGATCGTTGAAATGCAGCACATTCAGCAGAAAAGAAGGGCGGTCATCAAAACCAAACTCAGAAACGTTCTCAACGGTTCGATCGCCGAGTATACTTTCCTTTCCGGCGAGCGCGTAGACAGCCCCGATCTTGAAGAAAAGAATATGGAATACCTTTATCAGGACGGCGATCACTACATTTTCATGGACAACGAATCTTTCGAACAGCTTCCGATCGATGAAAAAGTCATCGAGGACGTAATTCCGTATATGCCCGAAAACACTCAGGTTACTGTTCAGTTCTACAACGGTTCGCCCATTTCCGTCCAGCTTCCGCAGTTCATCGAACTCGAAGTCACGGACACCGAGCCCGGTTTCAAAGGCGACACCGTAACGACCTCCTACAAACCGGCGAAAGTTGCGACCGGCGGTCAGGTCATGGTCCCGCTTTTCATTTCAAACGGTGATGTGATCAAAATCAGCACCGAAGAATTCACCTACATCGAAAGAGTAAAAAAATAATTTTTAAATAGGTAACAAAAGTGGCAAACAACAGCGGAAAATTCTTCAAAAGCAAAAAATCCGTTTCGGAAATAGAGCAGTTTGAAGAGAGCATTCGTAGAAATCCAGAGGACGACAGAGCATATGTCAGACTGGCCGAGCTTTATGCAAGAGCCGGGAGAGAGACGAAGGCGATAGAAACTTACGAAAAAGTTGCGGTCATTTTCGAGAAAAAAGGCTTTCTCGAAAGGGCAAAAGCCGTTTTGAAGCAGGCGCTTCTGCTCAGTCCCGAACACGGAAAAATCAATGTTCTGCTCGGCGATTACTACAAGCAGGGCGGTCTTGTTAAAGATGCGGCGATGAGCTACAATACTGCGGTTTCATACTATGTAAAAATCGGCAATAAAATGGCGGCTATAAACATTCTCCGCAAGATGCTCGAGCTCTATCCGGGCAACACGAACCTTTCGGTCAAGCTCGCAAACATGCTGATCAGCGAAGGGATGAACCACGATGCCGAAAAAGTTCTCCGTCCGGTTGCGGAAAGCTTGAAAAACAGCGACAAGGTCAACGAATATGTTTCTGTTCTGAAGCTGCTCTACACGGCGACCGAAAGTGATGCCGAAATCGGAAAGACGCTCGTCAACTTCTACCTTAAAAAGGGAAGTTACTCCAATGCGCTCATCGTTCTGCAGAAGCTTGTAGTCGACAATCCAGACACGATAGAGTTTCTCGAAAAACTTGCTTTTGTTTTTGAAAAACTTGGCGAAACGCAGAAACTTATCGCTACTTACAAGCAGATGGCGGTCGTTTACACAAAACATAAAAATTATGCCGAGCGCGACGAGATGTACCGCAAGATCCTGGAACTTGATCCCGCTGACCGCGAAGCGCTCCTTATCCTCAATGAAAACGCCAAGCTGCGCGACATAATTTCCGATAAAATCAATACTTCGGGAAGCGATATCGCTTCAGACGGCAAAGAAGATTTCGTAATCGATGTCGCTGCCGTAAAACCGCATAAACCTTCTGTTAAATCGGCTGTCAAAGAGGCGCGTTCGTTCCTTGCCTACAAACTTTTCGACAAGGCGATCGACAAAATCAAATCGACCGAAGGTTGGGAAACTTCCGACGACGCATACGATGTTTTGATCGAAGCGCTGATCGAGGAAGGCAAGGTCGACGAGGCCGGCGGACTTCTTATTTCGCTCATAGATCTCAAAGTTTCGGAAGGAAAAACCGCCGAAGCGCGTGATCTTCTCGGTGATGCCGAAGAGATGCTCGGAGCTGACGATTCGAGAATAACGGCACGCAAGTCGCAGATTTCGCTTCGTGAAACCGATTTCTCCGATCCTGCATCCGACGGCGGTGAAGAACTTTTCAACGGAATTCCCGGCGAAGGTGCCGACGAAAATGCGGCTGAACCTGTAAAAACGCCGGTCGAATCAGTCAAGGAACCGGAAAAAGTCCAGGAATCCGAACTTGTTTCCGACGAATCGGCGGAACCGTCGCAGGAAAGGCTTGACGAACTTGAGTTCTACATCACGATTGAAGACTTCGTCAGCGCGACGCAGCTCCTTGAAGAACTTATTGAATGTTTCCCGAACTCAAAATTCCTGAAAGAGATAAAAACTTCGATTCCGAAAACGAAAGGAGAATAAATTGAAGAGATTTTTTGTGCTGTTTTGTTTGAGTCTGCTCCTTTTTCCGTCAGTTGTTTCGGCAGCGATGATCAAACTTGAAATCAACTGCAAACCGAGCGAAGAGAAAAACGAATACAGAGTCGACATCAAGGACGGTTTTTGGAAATTTCCGGTAGCTGAGGCTCAAAAAAGCAAGGAAAAAGAACAATATTCAGTGGTTATCGAAAGTTATAACTCAACCGAAACCAAGAACGACAAACTTCTTCTTGTCGGCGCGGAATTCAGCCGCAGGTATCTTCTTGTCCCGAAAGACGGTATTCTCACGATAGAAAACAAAGAAGATTTTACGAGACAGCTTACGCTTTCGCGTGAAGGCGGAGCAGAGCCGGAAACGCTGACGATTCAGCCGAAATCGTCTGTTCAGCAGAAATTCACCGAAGCCGGCGACTACACTTTGACCGACGAATCTTTTACGTGGAATACCGTTTCGATCAAAGTTCTCACCACGAATTTCGTATGGACTTTGAAGGAAGGTGCGAACAACCGCAGTATTCCCGACATTGCGCCGGGCAGTTACAATCTGAAGATTTACTACGGAACGCGCTGGATTTATCAGGAAGATTTCATGGTCGTCCAGAACGCGGCGCAGAATTTCACTTACAGAATCGAGAACGGAAAAGTTGTCAACCTTAATTCTTATTCGACATCGATGGATTAATTGAAGGAGAGATATATGGCTAATTTAGGTTTGAAATTAAAAGTTTTTTTCCTTATGGCAGTTGTAATTACAGCGCTTTCAGCCGCTAATTTTATCGTTTTCAGAGGTTTTATCGAGAGAATCGATGTTCAGAACGGTGCGAGCAACGCTTCGGAACTTGTCGGCGAAAAGCTGAAAAACATAAATTACAACTTGATTTCCAGCTCTTTCGAGATCGCAAAACAGCAGAAAATTGAAAAGGGAAAAGTTATTTCCCAAATCAATTCAGACACCGATTACGCGATTGTCAACAATACCGGCGCCGTTATTGACGGAAGTGTCAAACTGATGACTTCATATGCTGGAATTCCTGCGGTCGACAGAGCTTTGAAAGACGGTATGGCTTCCGACGGAATGTTCAATATCGAAAATGACCTTTACCTCATCGGCGTTGTTCCGTTCAATGCCGAAGGCAAACTTTTCGCGGCTGTCAGCTTCAGAAAGTTCTCAAGCGATCTTCTTTCGGTTTTCCCGATGCCGGTCCGTGCTTTCAAAGGCGGCGAACTTGTTGCTGAAAAAGGCGGCGAAAGCTGGAACAGTGTTGAAAGTTCCTACGGCAAGCAGCAGCTTGACGGTGATGTTGCCGAACTTATAAAAAGTGCAGGACATAAAGATCTCAACAAATGGACCCGCATTTTTGCGTTCCAGATGCCTTACGATGTCGCAGGCGGCGAGAGGATCACGGTTGTTGCGATGACTTCGCTGATTCCCGGCTGGGAAAGTTACGACAAAGTCATTTTCAACGTTGTTCTCTATTCTATTGCGGCACTTCTCATCGCCGTTTTCTTCACTTTCATCGTTACTCACGAAATCGACAAGATCCTCAAAAATCTTGCTTCCGACGTTTCAAGAATGAGAATAGGGGAGAAGCTGGTCCTCAAACGTTATTCGAACGGAGCCGATATCGTTGTTTCGGCGATGAACAAGCTCATCCAGCAGTATATCGAGCTTAAAGACGATGTCAGCAGTATAACTTCTTCTCCGCTTATGAGAAAAAAAGATAAATCTTTCGACGATTTCGATGCTCCGATAGCCGATCCTTTCGGAACTGAAGCGGTTGAAGAAGAAAAAATCGAAAAAAAGCCTGAAAAGACTGCGACAAATGTTGCAAAACCCGCTCCGAAACAGGCTGCTGCAGAAAAGCCTGCTCCGAAACCCGAACCCGATCTTTCGGCTGTTGCAGATGACGACGACGATGACGACAACGAAAAAACTCAGATCGCGCCGACGATTTCCGCTGTTTCGGCAAGCAATCCTTTTGACGCTTTGTGGGAAGAATACTGCAGAATAAAACGTAAAAACGGCGAGGCTGTCAGCGAAAAGGAAAAAACCGCTTTCATCGGCAAAGTCAGAACGAACAAGGCTTCGATCATGGCAAAATACAAATGTGCCGATGTCCAGTTCTCCATCGAAGAAAAGGACGGCAAACCCGTTGTAAAGGCAAAACCTGTAAATTAGGGGTTTAGATGAAGTTCGTATGCAACAACTGCGGCTTTACGGCTGAAATTCCTGTTCGCAGAACGACATGTCCGATGTGCGGCAGTTCAAATGTTTCTGCTTCGGCAGACACGTTGAGCCAGCCTGAAAAACCGCTTGAAGAAGACGAAGAAAAAACCGGTAAAATCAAGACGCGCAATGCCCGTTCCAATGAAAATCAGTCACAGCGCGTTACTATTACTGAAGGTCTGACATCGGCAAAAACAGGCAAAAAATGCTGCAAAAAAAGTTGCAAATGTAAAATTCTTACTCTCGCCGTCATTCTGATTCTGGTTCTCGCTGCTATTGCGGCAGCTTTCTTTTTCCTGCAATAATCGATGAATCTCAGAGTTTCTTCCGGATTTTTAAGAGGGAGATTCATAAAAGTTCCCGATACCGGTCTGAGACCGACCGAAGAAAAGGTCAGAAGCGCTTTTTTCAACACCCTTTTTTCGATGATCAATTTTGAAAACAGATGTTTCCTCGACATTTTTTCAGGGAGCGGAATTTTTGCGTTTGAGGCTGTAAGCCGCGGATTCGATTCAGCTTTTTCGATTGAAAAAAACGGAAGGGCTGTTAAGGCGATTTCTCTCAGTTCAGCGGAGCTCGGGCTTGAAAAATCGGTGAAAGTTCTTTCGGCGGACGCTTTTTCGCTTGATTTTTCCTCATTGAATCAGAAATTCAGCGCGATTTTCATCGATCCGCCTTATATTCTTGGTGACAGGATGCCTGAACTGCTCGATAAAATCATAGATTCCGGCATTGCCGGCGAAGTCTGCGTCATCACTGTCGAAGGAAATTCCGAAACTTTGTGGCAGCGCGACGGCTGGAACTTGAAAACAAAGAAGTTCGGCGGAACATATCTTTCGATTTTCTATAATTTTTAGCGTGAATATTTCTTAACTGGCTGAAATTACAGTTGTTTTTTTTTTTTGATTTTCAGGTTGGTTTTGTTTGACATTTGCTTTTTTTTGTTTATATTGACGCGGTTTTTGACCTTTTACGGTTTTTTTTAATTTTATTTTTTTATTGGAGGACAAAATGAAAAAAGTTATGTTTGGTTTGGTTATGATTTGTGCAATGCTTTTCGCAGTCGGCTGCGCAAAAGATGGATCGGCTAAGGATTGTCAGAAGCTTTACAGATGTGTTGTTGATTGTGCAAACAATGCTAACGCAAGTGCTTACTGTACAGAGGATTGCTATAACCTTGCTAATAGTGAGGCAAGACGTCGTGCTATCGAATTAAGAGACTGTAGAGAAGACTATAATGATTTGCGTTCAAATAACAACATTCGTTTTAACTGGGATGAAGAAGAATATTGTGAAGCTGAAGACGAACAGTGCGGTGGCGGTAATATTTCCTACAGATAATAAAAAGGATAATAATTATGAAAAAAATACTTATTTGTGTTTTTGCCGTTTTTCTTTTGATCAGCTGCGGCGACGATGACAAAAACCGCAACAATAATCCCGGAAACAACAACCCTGGCAACGGTAACGGCGGCAGCGGTTGCAAGACCTTGAATATGTGTCTGCAGCAGTGCGGCGTGAGCGGTGTCGTGTTCAAAGATTATGATGACGACGACTACGGCTATGACGAAGGTGGTGACTACGGCTATGACGAAGGTGGTGATTACGGCTATGACGAAGGCGGCGACTACACTGACGGCGGTAGCAGCACAACCGAAGACGGCGGAAGCAACAACGGCGGCGGTTCGTCTTCCGGAAGTTCAAACGACTGTGCTTCCAAGTGCTACCAAAATGCGAGCCAGGAAGATCAGCAGCTGCTTTATAATTTAAATTCGTGTCTGTATTCAGACGATTGCCGCTTCGGATACCGCGCAAATAGCAGTTCGACTTCACTTCAATGCGAAGATTTGTGTTCCAGCCAGTATCAGGCGTGCGGTTATGATGTAAACGGCGGCAGCAACGGCGGCGGTAACAACGGCGGCGGCAGCACAACAACCGACGAAGGTGGCTATGACGACGAAGGTGGCTATGACGACGAAGGTGGTTATGACGACGAAGGCGGTTATGACGACGAAGGCGGTGACTACACTGACACCGAAGGCGGTTACGACGGCGAAAACGGCGGCTACGACGATTATTAATCAGACCCGCTAATCAGAATTTACAGCCCCTCGATCGAGGGGCTTTTTTTTATTCGTTAAATAATTTAGTTCATGCCGGAAAGATTTTTGTCGGGAAAGAAATTCGATTATTTTCTGACGTAGTGCGGCATTTCAAAGGGAATTACCATCGAAATTTCGACGAGGCCGCCGATTTCGCCGTTTTCTTTGTACCACGGAGCCTGGTAAATCATCTTTTTTCTGCCGTTTTTTTCGATCGTGTAGACGTTGGAATGATCGTTTTTCATCATGTCGTGCATGATGTCGATAGAACGCTGCTGATGGCATTTCATAAGGTTTTCGCCGATCATGCTTCTGCCGCCTGAAAGGGCATTGCAGGCAGCTTCGTTCATATCAAGAATGTTTCCTTCGGTATCCATGACGGTTATTGCCGCCCCGAATTTGTCGACCCAGTCTCTGAACATTTTTGCCTCCTATTGTTCACACGGAATTCTTGTGCATGTGCCGCTTGCGGAGCTGCCTGACGACGGCGTGCAGGTGTAGTTTGTCGCCTTGCAGTCGGATATGTTTGAACACTCAAGGCTGCCGCAGAAGCTGCCTTGGATGTTTGTTTTGCATGTCATGCCGGGACCGCAATCTTCTTTGGTAGTACAGCTTCTCATGCAGTAGCCGGAAATGCAGGAAACGGGGTCGTTTTCGTCAACGGCAGGACAATCTGAATTGTAGGTGCATCCTTCACATCTGCCGGAAGGAAGTCTTGGCGAGCAGTTGAGTCCTCCGCAGTCTGAATTTTCGGCACAGAAGAAATTGATTTCGGTTTTGTCTGCGCAGTAACCGTTCTTGCAGACAAAGCCCGAGGGACATGTTTTAACGGTTTTGGGAACGCACTTTCCCTCTTTTTCGACTGTTCCCGCGTCGCATTCGCAAGTCGGGACGCCGAGTTTTATTTCGCATTTGCTTCTGTTTGTATCGTGGCAAGGATTCGGACTGCAGCTTGAAACGCACTCACCGTTTATGCAGGCTTCACCGGCATTCGGGCAGCTTCCGCCGGGATTCGAGAAAGAGCATGCTGTTTCGTGGCACGCAGGCCGCTGGCACATTCCGTCGTTTTCTCCTGTCGAATACTTGCAGACGGTTCCGTTGAAGCAGTCTTCGTCTGTCGAACAGGATTTCTGACGGCAGTAGTTGAGAGAAGAACAGTCACCGGAAGGGCAGTCGTCATTGCTGTCGCATGTCAGAGCACATGTTCCATAACCGGAGCCCATGCACTGTGAATTGCCCGGACAGTCACTTGAATCAGAGCAGTACATGCAGACTCCGCCGGCTGCAGTTGCGTTGCAGGTCATTGATTCGTTGCCGCTGTATACGCCGCAATCGCTGTTTTTTATACACTGTTCCCTGCTGAGATCGTGCGGAACGCAGTATCCGCCGAGACACTGCGTATTGTCGGGGCAGACATCGTAAACGATTTCCTTGCATTTTCCGTCAGAGCCCTCTTCGTAGCCTGTATTGCACTCGCAGTGATAACCTGCCGCGCTTGAATCGGCCACGCAAGTGTTTTTGTTGGGCTGTCCTGGATTGTTAGCCTGGCTGCACGGTTTTGTTTTACACGGGTTGTTTTTGCTCATTTCGCATTCGTTTCCGGACTGCTCATAGCCGGCGTTGCATTTGCAGGTTCCGCTTACATTTGTCGAATTCAGCGGGCAGCACTTTCCGTTACTCATCTGAAGCTGGCTATCGCACTGGCAGAAGGCCTCGTCGTTTTTTGTGGTGCAGGTGCTGTTTTCAGGGCACGCATATCCTGCGCAATGGTCTGTTATGCATGTTCCCTGCTGGCAGATTTTGCCTTCAGAGCAGTAGCCGTTAAGTCCTTCCCAAGTGTTTTCGGTGCACTGTGCGACGCATTTTCCTGGTTTTTCTTCAGGTTCGACATAATAAGTGTCGCATACGCATTTCCCGCCCTTTTCGGATGAATGAGCCGGGCAGCAGAGGTCACCGTAAGAGTAGTAGGAAGAATCGCAGACGCAGGTGTATGAAGTTCCTTCGTTTTCAGGCATGCATCTTGATTTGTGAGCAGCGCGGTTTTCTGCAGTATCACACGGATTCGGCGAGCAGATCCCGCTTTCAGCCGTATCGGAATCGTCTGTTTCCGGATCACCGTCATCGGTTGCGTCATCATCGTCGGATGAAGGTTCCGATGAGTCGGAATCGTCTTTGCTGTCGGAATCGTCGGTTTTTTCATTTTTTGAATTTTCATCGCTTTCTTCTTTGTCATACGATCGAGTCACCGTCATCTTTTCTGACGAGCAGGCCAAACAAAAGAACAGCGCCAAAAATAAAATTAAAAGAGATAATTTTTTCATTTTTGCCTCCTATTTATTGAATTCTTTAACAAAATCGGCGACTTTTTCTACCGCATTTCTGACTTTTATTTCGTCAGGCCCTTCCGCCATGACACGCATGACAGGCTCTGTCCCGCTGTAACGGACAAGCATTCTGCCGCCGCCGAGTTGTGCTTCCTGCGATTTTATAAGTTCGCTTAGTCCCGGGATCCTGTCGATCGGTGTTTTTTCCTTTACTCTGACTTTCGCCTGGATCTGCGGAAAAAGTTCGATTTCACCGGCAAGTTCAGAAAGTTTTCTGCCGCTTTTGTGAAGTATTTCAAGGAGCATGAGCGATGCCACGATGCCATCGCCTGTCGGATTTATATCTGTTATGATCAGGTGTCCGCTGTTTTCTCCGGCGAGAGAGAGCCCTTTCTCGTTGATCCTTTCAACAAGATAGCGGTCGCCGACATTCGTTCTTTCAAGCGCGATCCCCTTGTTTCTGAGGTGTTTTTCAAGCCCTGCGTTGCTCATTACCGTGACTGCGACTGAATCGTGAGCCAGCTTGCCTTTGTTTCTCAGAAATTCGGCGATTATTCCTATGATTTTGTCTCCGTCCATGACTCTCCCGAGTTCATCGACCGTGATCAGCCTGTCGCCGTCGCCGTCGTATGCGAAGCCGATGTCGCACTTGTTTTCAAGAATTTTCGGAGCCAGGTTTTCCGGGTGGAGCGCGCCGCAGTTTTCGTTGATGTTTATGCCGCTTGGATTTGTCGAGAAGAAGGATTTCTCGATTTTTTCAAACGAGCCAAAAATCTTTTCCGCAATTTTTGCCGTTGCGCCGTTTGCGCAGTCGATGCATACTTTGAATGAGCAGTTTTTCAATGATTCAAAGTGTTTGACGATTCTTGCAACGTATTCGTAAGTCGGATTTTCGGCATTTCTGAGCGTTCCAATTTTTTCTCCTGTTGCATTTTCCGCGCTGTCGCCGAAAAGTATTCCCTCGATTTCAATTTCCTCGCCGTCGTTGAGTTTTTCCCCTTTTTCATTGAAAATCTTGATTCCGTTGTCGTCAAAAGGGTTGTGGCTCGCGGAAATGACGATACCGAAATCACAGCGGTTCGTCCGGACGAAATCACTGACGAGCGGAGTTGAAACAACTCCTAAATTTATGACATCACCGCCGGCAGCCATGATTCCGGCTGAAACCGCGGAATTAAGCATGTCTGACGAAATGCGGGTGTCGCTTCCTGTTGCAGCGGTAATTTTTTTTGCCGGATTTTTCTTTTGAAACCAGGCTGTTATCGCTTTTCCTATTAAAACGGCCGATTCCGGCGTAAGCGGATAAACATTGGCTTTTGTCCTGATCCCGTCAGTTCCGAAAATCTTTTTTTCTGCCATTTTTCCTCCTGTTGTCAGAGTTATCAAAACAAAAACGAGCGATTATAATCAAATTTTCCGGAATTGCGAGTAAGAGATTTTTTAACTTTACAAAACGGCTTCCTTTTATATTATGAAGCGGTTTTTTTATGTGTCTGGGAGGCATTTTGTTCATCAAAAAACATAACAAAACGGCAATAATTACAGCAGATTCGGAAATTTCTTACACTACTCTTCTGCAGAATGTCGCTCTTTTCGCCGGAATCCTGGGAGACCAGAACGGAAAAAAAGTCCTCATAATCAGTGAAAACAGACTTGAATATATCTACACTTTTTACGGCGTCTGGAGAGCCGGCGGAATAGTGGTTCCCGTCGATTTTATGAGCACTCCCGAAGAAATCGCATACATAATCAACGACTGCTCGCCGGAAACGGTCTGTTTTTCGGAAACAGTGCGCGAAAATGTCCTGAAGGCTCTGGAAATATCGGGAAGAACTCAGATAAAACAGATCCTTTTCGAGGAAATAAGCGGCGACTGCTCAAAATTCGAAGCGACCGAACTTGATGCCGGAGACAAAAACAAAACGGCACTGATTATCTACACTTCCGGCACGACAGGCACTCCGAAAGGGGTCATGATTTCTTACGAAAACATTATGGCGAATATGGACGCGCTTCAGGAATGCGGATACTATAACGGCGGTGACATCGTTTTGATGATCCTTCCGCTGCACCACATTTTTCCGCTTCTGGGAACGGTCGTCGCACCGATTCTAGGTGGCGGAACGGCGGTAATATGCCCTTCGCTCCAGGCTGCCGACATCGCTAAAATGATGGAAAAAAGCCATCCGACGATGATCCTTGCAGTGCCGAGATTCTACGAAATGCTGATGAAGGGGATCAGCCAGAAAATAAATTCGGGATTTTTCACGAAACTTGTTTTCAGGATCGCGAAATTTGCCGACAGCCTTGTATTTTCGAGGATGATCTTTAAATCGGTGGCGAAAAAATTCGGCGGAAATCTGAAGCATTTCATCTCCGGAGGCGCGAAACTTGACCCGGAAGTCTGGAATTTCTTCAAAATTCTGGGTTACACGATAGGGGAGGGCTACGGGATGACCGAGGCTAGCCCGATGATCACGTTCCCGCGTCCGGGCAGGGGAAAACCCGGTTGCGTTGGCACCGAACTCGCGAAAGGAACCGTCAGGATCGTTGACGGAGAAATTGCGGCGACAGGCAGGAATATAATGCAGGGCTACTACAACCGGCCGGAGGAAACTGCCGAAGTTCTGCGTGACGGCTGGCTTTACACAGGCGATCTCGGGTATTTCGATAAGGAAGGAAATCTTTGCATAACCGGCAGAAAAAAAGAGATCATCGTTCTCGGAAACGGAAAAAACATCAATCCTTCCGAAATCGAGCAGGATATTGAAAGAAGCGATCCGCTGATTGCCGAAATCGCCGTTATCGCAAGGAACGGCGTGCTCTGCGCGATCATCCGCCCCGATGAAAAAGTGCTTGCATCGAGGCAGATCCCGAATCTGGAAGAGTATATCCGCTGGGAAATCATCGACAAATACAATTCAAAAACTTCGCATCACAAGAAAATTCTTGATTTTGTCCTCATAAACCAGCCTCTGCCGCGGACGCGCCTTGACAAGATCCAGCGCTACAAACTCGAAAGTTTCCTGGAAAACAAGGACAAAAGCCGCATGAAAAGTGATATTCCGGATACCAAAGAATATACGGAAATAGCCGCTTACATCAAAAATACGACCGAAAAGGATGTCTATCCCGACGATCACATCGAAATCGATCTCGGGCTTGATTCGCTTGACAAAATCGAGCTCGCATCGTTCATAAATTCAAATTTCGGCATAAAAATTTCGGAAACCGAGATCCAGAATCTTGCGACTGTCCGGAAAATTGCAGGATTTGTATCCGAGCAGAGCAGCAGAAAGAAAGAACACACGCAGCAGGACTGGAAAAGCGTTCTGAAGGAAAACATCAACAGTCTCGAGCTTCCGCGCAGTGCGTTTTATCACAGATTCCTGCGGTTCAGTCTTGTAGCGGCGGTCAGAATATTCTTCAGAGTCAGATTTTTCGGGAAAAGTGAAATTCCGAAAGGTCCTGTTATTTTCGCGGCAAACCACCAGAGTGTCGTCGACGCGCTTTTTGTCCTTGCAAAAATTCCGGCAAAAGAATTCAAAAGGACCTACTGTTTTGCGAAAGGGAAACATTTCAAGCAGTTCTGGCGCAGATATCTGGCGAAACGCAACAACATCATAATCATGCGCGAAGACGAAGAGATAGTCGATTCGATAAAACGGATGGCGTCTGTTCTCAAAAAAGGGCGCAATATCCTGATTTTTCCTGAAGGAACACGCAGCCGCGACGGTCAGCTCGGCGATTTCAAGCAGACCTTTTCACTTCTTGCGTGTGAACTCGGTGTTCCGGTCGTGCCGGTTGCGATAGACGGTGCTTTCGAAGCGTTTCCGCGCAACAAAAAATTCCCTCATCCTTTCAAAAAAATAACCGTCAGCTATCTTCCGGCGATAGATCCGCAGGGCAAAACGCGTGAAGAACTCGCTGAAGCGGTAAAGAGCGCGATCGGCGAAAAAATCAGAAAATAATTTTTTTCTTTCTAACTGTCTGAAATTATTAAAAAAGTTACAAGATAAACAGCCTGCTGTAAAAATATTTTTTTAAAAATCACTTGACAAATTAGTTTTGGCTAATTATGGTTAGTTTGTGCTAATTAAATTTTGTTCTTTTAATTTAATTTTTATGGAGAAAGCGTTGATACCATTAGTTTTAGCGGATGCAGGAAACGAACAGGTCATTAAAAAAATCGGCGGCAGCGACGAAGTAAAGCACCATCTTGAAAATTTAGGTTTTACGGTGGGTGCGACTGTCACGGTCGTAAATTCCCTTGCCGGAAACGTAATCGTCAAAGTCAAGGAGTCACGGGTCGCTATAAACGAGGAAATGGCCCGCAAAATCATGGTTTAAAGTCTAATTTTTGGAGGTATAAAAAAATGAAAACTTTACGCGAAACAAAAATCGGCGAAACGGTGAAAGTTGTAAAACTTCACGGTGAAGGCGCGGTAAAAAAGCGCATCATGGACATGGGTGTAACCAAAGGCGTTGAAATTTTCGTGCGGAAAGTCGCTCCTCTCGGCGACCCGATCGAGGTCACTGTCAGAAACTACGAGCTTTCTCTGAGAAAAGAAGATGCAGAAATGATCGAAGTAGAGTAGGGGAGGAAAAAATGGCTGAACAAATCAGAATCGCACTTGCGGGAAACCCGAATTCGGGAAAAACCACCCTTTTCAACGCTCTCACGGGCTCCAACCAGTTCGTCGGAAACTGGCCCGGCGTCACAGTCGAGAAAAAAGAGGGAAAACTCAAAAAACATGAAGGCGTTATCATTACGGATCTTCCCGGCATCTATTCGCTTTCACCCTATACTTTGGAAGAAGTCGTAGCGAGAAACTATCTTATAGGCGAACGCCCCGACGCAATTTTGAACATCGTCGACGCGACGAACCTTGAAAGAAACCTTTACCTTACGACCCAGCTTGTCGAACTTGGAATTCCGGTAGTAATCGCCCTCAACATGATGGATCTCGTCAAAAAATCGGGCGACAAAATAGATGTCGCCGAACTTTCGAGACAGCTCAAATGCAGGATCGTCGAGATTTCCGCTCTCAAAGGCGACGGAATCACTGAAGCGGCGGAAGCGGCAATCAAAGCGGCAAAAGAGACGAAAACTCTGCCGCAGCATTCTTTCTCGGGTCCGGTCGAGCACGCAATCGCCCACATCGAAGAAGCAGTCGTCCACGGCATGCCGGAAGAACAGCAGAGATGGTATGCGATCAAAGTTTTCGAGCGCGACGACAAAGTCCTTGAAATGCTCAAAGTTGAAAAAAGTGTCCTCGACCACATTGAAGCGGACATCAAGGCTGCCGAAAAAGAGCTCGACGACGACGCTGAAAGCATCATCACGAACGAGCGTTACATCTACATCGCAGAAATTCTGAAATCGAGCTACAAAAAGGCGAATGCAGGCGAACTCTCCAATTCTGACAAAATCGATAAAATCGTGACAAACCGCTGGCTCGGCCTTCCGATCTTCGCGATCGTCATGTTCCTTATTTATTACATTTCAATGGTAACAGTCGGCGCAGACGCTACCGACTGGGCTAACGACTGCCTTTTCGGCGACGGCTGGCATATGTTCGGGATCGGAACTGGCGACTACGAGGAAGAAGCTGAAAAATACGATGCGGCGCACAACGCTTTTGACGCTTACGAAGTCATCGTAACAGCAAAAAATGAAGAAGGCGAAGAGGAAATCAATGCGGAAGAAACAATAAAAGCCGCAAAGGAACTTCAGCCCGAAAAACAGTATGTAGCTTACGATGTCGAAGACGAAGAGACTCTCGAACACTCCAACATCAATGTTTTCTACGACGGCGAAGTCAAAGTGGCAGATGACGACGCGGAAAACGAAGCCAACGGAATGTCTTTCAAAGAGGCTCTCTCTTACTTCGAGGAAAAAGGCTTCGACGAACCCGATCCGGCTGATTACGGCGCATGGATCCCCGGTGTTCCCGTTCTCGTTGAAAAAATACTCGACGCGATCGGCTGTGCGGAATGGCTCAAAGGACTCATCCTTGACGGTATCGTTGCCGGTGTCGGCGCAGTCCTCGGATTTGTTCCGCAGATGCTCGTTCTCTTCTTCCTGCTCGCATTTGTCGAAGCGTGCGGATATATGGCGCGAATCGCATTCGTTCTTGACAGGATCTTCAGAAAATTCGGACTTTCGGGCAAATCCTTCATTCCGATGCTCGTAGGAACCGGCTGCGGCATCCCCGGCGTCATGGCAAGCAGAACGATCGAAAACGAGCGTGACCGCCGTATGACGATCATGACGACGACTTTCATTCCGTGCGGTGCTAAAGTTCCTTTCATCGCAATGGTCGCAGGCGCTATTTTCGGCGGCTCGGCATGGGTCGCGACTTCGGCTTACTTCATCGGAATGGCAGCGATCATCATCTCCGGCATCATGCTTAAAAAGACGAAAATGTTCGCAGGAAATCCCGCTCCTTTCGTAATGGAACTTCCTGCTTACCACATGCCGACATTCGGAAACGTTCTCAGATCGATGTGGGAGCGCGGCTGGTCGTTCATCAAAAAAGCTGGAACGATCATCCTTGTTTCGACGATCCTCGTATGGTTCACCTCGTTCTTCGGCTGGACTGACGAAGGTTTCGGAATGCTCGCTGAAGACCAGCTCGATTCTTCGATCCTCGCCTACATCGGCAAAGGCATCGCCTGGATCTTCGCACCGCTCGGCTGGGGAAGCTGGCAGGCGGCTGTCGCATCGGTCACCGGACTTGTCGCGAAAGAAAACATCGTCGGAACAATGGGAATTCTCTACGGCGCAGGCGACATGACGGCTTGGGAAGCTATGGCTCAGTCATTCACGGGAATAACCGGATATTCGTTCTTAGTCTTCAACCTTCTCTGCGCTCCGTGTTTCGCTGCGATCGGTGCGATCAAGCGTGAAATGAACAACACGAAATGGACATGGTTCGCAATAGGTTATCAGTGCGGTTTCGCTTATGCCGTCGCGCTCATGATCAACCAGTTCGGCAACCTGTTCACCGGCAACTTCTCAGTCCTCAACGTAATATTCATGATAGCCGCATTTGCATGCCTTGCAGGAATGATTTACATGCTTTTCTTCAAGCAATACAGCGAAGCGACAAAACTTTACGTTACGGCAGGTAAATAATGGGAACAATCCTTGTGCTGACCATATTGATGGCGGTGGTTGCCGCCATCATCCTCAATCTTGTAAAAAACAAGAAACAGGGAAAATCCTCATGCGGCGGAAACTGCGGCTGCTGTCCCATGTCAGGAAGCTGCCACAGCTCGGCTCACCTGACCGTCCTTGAAATCGAAGGAATGATGTGCCCGATGTGCGAAAGCCACATCAACGACGCGATCCGCAACAATTTCAAGGTAAAAGAGGTCAAATCGTCGCACAAAACAGGCCTCACTCAGATAACAAGCGACGAACCGCTTGACGAGGAAGAACTGAGGAACGTAATCAAAAGCACAGGATACGAAATAAAGAGCATTGCAAAACGTTAAAAAAGTTCATTTACAAAGTGACTAACAACTCCTCCGTGTAATAAAAGGGAAAGAACTTTTCGGACTGATAAACCGCACCGTCCCTCTTGATTCTTTCCCTTCGTTTTTTTTGATCTGCTCTTTTAAAATTTACTCAATAAGATGAATCTATAAATTTCCGGCATTTTCCGACGCTTTACAAAAAAATTTGACCATTGCTATTTCAAAATGTTAGAGTGCCTCAGTTTTTTAAAATGATTGAAGTTTTCGGTTTATTTTTTTGATATTCTGGAGGTTATCGTGACTAAGAAAAAAATGATGATTCTCGGCGATGAAGCTATCGCCCAGGCGGCTCTTGATGCCGGTATTTCGGGATTTTACGCTTACCCCGG
>Ga0310690_10001488_pt1 | contig 41411 bp, 67 predicted proteins | sample AusTroGonzalo_MG_2_FD_207661 | JGI IMG/M metagenome (GOLD analysis project Ga0310690, IMG submission 207661) | Bovine rumen microbial communities from tropical cattle in Woodstock, Queensland, Australia - Gonzalo_04 (v2) (version 2) | ecosystem: Host-associated > Mammals > Digestive system >... | reverse complement strand
CTTTGCCGCTCTCATCCTGACACACGGACGGCCTGACAACGTAATCACGGAGCGCACTCTGAGGAGACAGGGCTATACGGGACGCATCGTCTTTGTCCTTGATGACGAAGACAAGACCGCAGACCTATATCGCAAGAACTTCGGCTCGGATGCCGTGAGGGTCTTCTGCAAGCAAAGATATTTTGATGAGTTCGACACCTTTGACAATGACGGCTCTCGGTCTGTGATCTTTGCCGCCAGAAACGCTGCATTTGACATCGCATCCGATCTCGGCCTGACTTACTTTCTGGAACTTGATGACGATTACACATCTTTCCAATATCGTCACCTGAAAGACAGAAAGCTCGGCGTGATCGAATTCACCGATCTGGATGCTGTATTCGATGCGTACCTTGATTTTCTGGACACAAGTAAAGCTAAGAGCGTTGCATTCGCTCAAGGTGGCGACTTCATCGGTGGCGCTCAATGCCCGAACATTTATAAAGGTCTGCTCCGCAAGGCGATGAATTCTTTCTTCTGCCGCACGGACAACCGCTTTGCTTTCTCGGGTCGCATCAATGAGGATGTGAACACATACACGATGCTGAGCAATCGAGGGGATCTGTTCTTCTCGACAGCCCGATCCATGCTGACCCAGAAGCAGACACAGTCGCAGTCTGGCGGCATGACGGAAGCCTACTTGGACAGCGGCACATATTTGAAAACCTTCTATAGCGTGATTTGCTCTCCGCAAGCAGTCAAGATCGCAACGATGGGCGACACGCACAAGCGCATCCATCACCACATCAATTGGAATGCTTGCGCACCGAAAATCCTGAATGAGAAGTATCGAAAGGTCTGATCATGGAAACGAAACCGAAAATCGAGCTTGATCTGCAACAGGTCGAAGTCCTCGCTTCTCGGGGACTGACCAAAGAACAGATCGCAGACGCTCTCGGGATGTCCTACTCGACCCTAAACAGGCGGCAGAACGATCCCGAATATGCGGCAGATTTGGAAGCCGCCATTAAAAGGGGAAAAGCCAAGGCAATCTCTTTTGTGGCGGGCAAGCTCCAGAAGTTGATCGAAGAAGGGAATCTCGGGGCGATTTGCTTCTACCTGAAGACACAAGGCGGATGGTCTGAAAAGTCCGAAATGACCTTCAAGGGCGATGCAAAGAATCCGCTAACGATTGATAACCGAGTCCCTGACCTGTCTCCTGATCAGGTCATGGAATTGATGCTAAAGCGTAATGCAAGACCTGAGTCCTGACATCGTTGAGATCATCATGGCTCGAAAGCACTTCGGGCTTTTCGTTCAATACGTTGATCGGACTTTTAGCGCGGGCTGGGTTCATGCTCTGGTCTGTAACGCTCTGGATCAGTTTCTTGCGGATGTCGTAGAGAAGCGTTCTCCTCGACTGATGATCACAATGCCGCCCAGGCACGGAAAATCGCAGTTAGTTTCTAGACTTTTCCCTGCTTTTGCTCTGGGTCGGTTTCCTGATTTATCATTCATTGGGACATCGTACTCAGCGGGTCTTGCTGACTCCTTTAGTAAGGACATTCAGCGCATCATTGACTCGGATGAATATCGGGCAGTCTTCCCAGATACGCAACTCGGAACAGGCAAGACAGGCGACGCTCTGCGCCAGACCTCAGTCTTTGAAATCCGAGGACACAAAGGGCGGTATCGCTCTGCGGGCGTTGGCGGCGGCATTACGGGTCATGGCGGCGAGTGTGTTGCTGAAGATTCTGAGGTGTTGACTCCTTTTGGTTATCGGTCTATTAAGAATATTTTGCCGGGTTGCCCCGTAATAGGCTATAATATCAATACTCACCAGTTAGAGGTGTGCATTGTTGAAGCCAAACGGGAAAAATATGCGGAAAAAATCCACAGACTGCGTAGTTACCAAGGAAGAAGCCTTAAGGTTACTGGAAACCACCCAATTTACAGCCAAGGGAGATTTGTCCCAGCGGAAACTCTTACCAAGGGTGCGCCTATTTTGTGCGCAATGCGGAAAAGAATTTGTCGTGATGGGTTATCAATTCACCAAGAGCGTGAAAAGAGGACAGGAGCGGCATTTTTGCTCTCGTTCTTGTTCGATGAAGCACGAATCAGAGAAAGGGGCGAATCTGCACAAGTGCAAGGATTGCGGAGCCTTGGTAAAGAAGGGACAGCAATACTGCACGGAATGCCGTCTGAAGCATCGGCAATGGCGGCTCGGAACGGGACTGCAACCTGTGCAGAAGGTCTGTCCGATTTGTGGCAATGTGTTTGCCGCAGTGCATCGTGGGCATGGCGAGTTTGCCGTTTACTGTTCCAAAGATTGCAAGAATATTGCTCAATCGTTAATGATGGGGGGTTCTGGAAATCCGAAATTCAAAGACGGAATTACGGATTTGCGCAATCGGAGGAGCATCATAAATGCGCAGTATCACGCCAAGAAAGCCGCTTTAGCAAAATACGGAAATACTTGTTTGGTTTGCGGTTCAACGGAAAAAATCCAATGTCATCATTTGGATTTGAACCCTTTGAACAACAATCCAGACAATGTTGTGACCGTGTGCGAGGAATGCCACAAGGAATGCCATCGGCAAGAAGTCCGTGGTACGTATATGGGGACGCTGTTTCGTCAAATTCAGAAGAATATGGCGAATTTCTGGTAGTTGATCTTCAAGTCTCAAAATGTCATAACTTTTTTGCCAATGGTATTTTGGTACACAACTGTCTGTTGGTCGATGACCCTTTCAAAGATCACGAAGACGCCGACAGCGCGACACAGCGCGAGAAGGTCTGGAATTGGTACACGAGCACCCTCTACACTCGTAAAGCGCCTGGGGCGGGAATCATCGTTATTAATACGAGATGGCATTGCGATGACCTGAGCGGAAAGCTATTAGACGCAGAAGCGAGAGGTCAGGGCGACAAGTGGCAAGTCTTGAACTTCCCCGCGATTGCTGAGCATGATGAGCGCTATCGCAAGACGGGAGAAGCGCTCCACCCAGAGCGCTATGACTTGCAGAGCCTTGAACAGATCAAGACCGCAATCGGCTCTCGGGATTGGCAGGCTCTTTACCAACAGCATCCTGTTCCCGATGGTGGCGCACTCTTCAAAGCTGAATGGCTGAAGCATTGGTCAGCGGCGACTCTGCCCACAATGGACAGGATTATCGAATCTTGGGATATGACCTTCAAGGACGGAGCGCATTCTGACTTTGTAGTGGGTCAGGTCTGGGGCAAGAAAGGCGCTAACTATTACCTGTTGGATCAGGTGCGAGGGCGTTGGGACTTTGTTCACACTCTGAGCATGGTCAGGCTTCTGAGCCAGAACCACCCTAAAGCGTGGACGAAATTAGTTGAAGAAAAAGCCAACGGCGCAGCCGTCATGAGTTCTTTGCATTCGACTGTCGGGGGCTTCGTTCCCATTGTTCCCAAAGAGTCGAAAGAAGCCAGAGCATTCGCAATCACGCCGCTCTTTGAATCTGGGAATGTATACCTGCCGCCACTGGAGACGGATTGGGTGCATCGTGACTTGATCCCCGAGCTAATGCAGTTCCCGAGCGGGGCTCACGATGACCAAGTTGACGCAATGACACAAGCCCTGTCCTACTTGAAAGAGTTCGGGAGCGGCTACGCAATCGGAGACGATTGAAGATGAACGAAAGAAAATTGGCTATCGCATCCGATGACGATGACAAGCAGATCGTGAATCCAATCACAGTAGAGCGGGGTCTTTTCGATCCCGCTTTCTCTTTTGGAGCGGGTTCTTTGCAAGCGTCCAAGGCGCACACGGCAGACCTTAAAAAGGCGATGGACGGCGCTTTCGGCGGCTCGATTCAGATGCTTCCGGCGGTTACGCCTGATGTCTATCTGCATGGCTTTATCGGCTACGGCAGACTGCAAGCGCTCTCACAGGATGCCGTTGTCAGGCTCATGATCGGCACTCGCACGGATGAGATGACCCGCAGATGGATCTCCTTCAAGGATGTCGAGCCAGAGACGGCTCAGCGCTTTGAAGACTTCATCAAAGACCATGCGATCAAAGAAACAGTCCAGAGGGCTGTCAGTACGTGCGGCTTCATGGGCGGGGCGTATATCTTCGTTGACACCGACACAGAGGACACGGCAGAGCCGCTAAATTGGTCTGCGCACTCGACCGAGTTCGGACGCTTGTCCTTCAGGGTCATTGATCCGATTTTTGTCGCTCCGCAGGCTTTTAATGCGAACGATCCTTTGAGGGCTGACTTCTACAAGCCGAGCGTCTTTCTTGTCATGGGCAAGCCCGTGCATCGTTCTCGCTTGATCCGCATCGTTGAGAATGAGCCGATTGACATCCTGAAGCCTAATTACAACTTTCTCGGGATCCCTCACGCTCAACTGCTTGAAGATTATGTCCAAGACTTCCGCGATAACCGAGAATCCGTCAATCGGCTTTTGAAGAAGTTCTCTGCGTCCTTCTTGAAAATGGACATCAAAAATTGGCTGTATGCGGGCGGCGCAAGGTCTCAGGTTGAGAAGCGAATCGAGAACTTCATTAGATGGCGGAACAATGACGGCGTGGCGGTCATTGACAAAGACTCCGAAGACTTTGCACAAGTCAACACTCCGCTGTCGGGTCTGGATGCTTTGCTTTCGCAGAGCTTGCAGTTCGCTGTCGCCGTGAATCGGACAAACGTGGTCAAGACGCTCGGCCTGAGTCCTGCGGGATTCAATACAGGCGAGTCCGACATCAAGGTGCATAACGACTTGATAAGCGCCCTGCAAGAGAAAGTCTTGCGCCGTCCCTTGGATCGCATTCTGCAAGCGATTGCAATGCACCTTGGCCTTGATGCTCCGAGCTTCGACTTCTGCCCGCTGAATGAAGAAGATCAGAGGACGCTTGCAGACACCGAGAAGGTGCTTGCTGACACCCTCGCGGTCTATCTGGATCGCGGAGTCATGAGTCCAGACGAAGCCCGCGATGTTGTTCAAAACACGGAATATTCAACGATTGCGAACAGCTTGCAGGGCGGCGCTCCTGAGGGCATCGAACCCGAGGACGATCCGTTTTCAGCGCTGAATGGTGGCGAGAATGCAAAGCCCTGATCTCGACATTAAGCCGACAAAGAGCCGCGTCTTGCATACCAATGCAGGGCTGAAGTCTCAGTACACGCGGCTTCTGATCAAGATCGTCAGAGAGCTATCTACCGAGGTCGCTACAGCGATCAAAGAACAGTGGCGACAGGATGAGTCACAGATCGTTGGAGACGATAGCCCTGTAAGCCGCTTGCAGTCTTTATTGACGGCGGCTCGGGAGCGATTCGCTGCTCGGATCGAATTCACGGCTCCAAGGCTTGCTCAATGGTTTGTCGAGCGCGTCAGAAACGGCGTTAACAAGGCTCAGAAAGAGAGCTTCATGGCGGCGGGCTTGCAGGGCTTCACAGTCTCATTTGAGACGGGAACCCTGACCCAGAGCGTTGTCGAATCCCTTGTCGCTGAGAACGTGGCGCTGATCAAGAGCATCGGATCGCAATATCTGACGGATGTCGAAGGGATTGTCATGCGTGGCGTGACGGCAGGCCGTGATCTAAAGCAGATCAGCACCGAACTCAAAAAGCGCTACGACATTACAGCCAGACGCGCCGCAATGATCGCCCGAGACCAAGCCAATAAGGCGACTCAGGGCATCTCGCGGGCTAACTGCCTTGATGCAGGGATCAGCCGCGCTGAGTGGATTCATATCCCTGGCCGCAAGTCTGAGCGCAAGGTGCATCGCTCTTGGAACGGCAAGCAGTTCGACCTGTCAAAAGGACTCTACAACCCCGAGACATCTCAATGGGAACTGCCAGGACAGCCGATCAATTGCAATTGCAGTTTCAGGCTCATCGTGGACAAGAAACTATGGAAAGACCTCACAAACAGTTAAGACTTGTCGCTCTGGATGCTAGTCGGCGTCACTTCGACTCTAACGGCTTTCTGCATGTTGACGGGAACCGCTTGACCTGCGATCAAGTTGCTCCTTACTACGGCATGGAATTGCCTGAGTCGCCTGACATCGACCCAGAGCGAATCTATTACGCCTACCGCCCTGCTGAAGAACTTCAGAAAGCATTGGACACCTATAACGGAGTCCCGCTCTTGGCAGAGCACGAATTTGATTCCCCGGACGAACCGCTCAAGGAGCTACGAGTCGGGGCTATCGGTACGGACGCTGAATGGCATGACCCGTACATAACTAACTCGCTGACCATCTGGGACAAGGATGCAATCGAGAAAGTGCAGAGCGGCGAACTCGCTGATCTGTCTTGCGGTTACTCCTTTGAGCCTGAATGGAAGACGGGCAAGACCTCAGACGGAGTCGCTTTTGACTTCATCATGAGGAATATCCGATGCAATCACGTCGCCCTTGTCGCAAAGGGCAGGGCGACGGGTTGTCGAGTGGCAGACACCCTGCCGAATCAATCAATGGAGAAATCCGCAATGGAAGAAAACAAATCCGCTTGCGATGACTTCACGGAATGGAGCCGAAAGGTGATCGAATCGGCGGGAGTCGAACTCACGCCCGAACAGATTGACAAGCTCGTCCGTGCTTTTGCCGAGGCACATGCCAAGTTTGAAAAGGAACGTGCCGAGGAAGCCAAGGAGGACACTGAGGGGACTCGTGACGAGGATAAGGAATCCAAGGACGAAGATCCTAAGTCCGATGAGCCTGAAAAAAAGGCTGAAGACGAGGAAGAGGAAAAGACTGAAGACGCATGCAAGAACGAAGACGAAGCCAAGGCAGGTGATGCAGACATCATCGCCAAGGCTACGGATGCCGCTGTCAAGCGTGTCTCTGCGCTGTTCAAGGCGGCTGACGCTGTGCGCTCCGTGACGGGCAAGATTGACCCGATGTCCTTCAAGACTGAGGGCGCAATCTACGCTCATGCTCTCAAGGCTATGGACTACCGCGCAGAAGTCCCCGAAGTCTCCGCCCGCGCTGTCTTCACGGCTCTCATGAGCATGAAGAAGGACGCTCCGCAGAAGACCGCTGACAGCGCTCCGATGTCGGACGCTCTGAGCGCCGCACTCAATCGCATTCACTAACTTCTTTTGGAGTACAAAACTATGGCACAGACTGCCGTCTATGAAGGCATTGCTCCTGCCCTTCCGGGTCAGGTGATGACTGCCAACGATTCCCATTTTGCCCCCGTGGGCTACTTTGCTGATACCGATCTCGTGGTCGGTAACTTCGCTTTTCTGAAGTCCGGGAATGCTTCTCGCCTTGTTCAGGCAGGCACGACCGCCATCGCGGGTCTGATCGTCCGCAACCAGGTCTACGCACACGCCGGTTTCGGTGCTGTCAACAAGATCCCCGCTAACCAGCCCGTTACGCCCATCCTGCGCGGCAATGTCGCCGTCAAGAACGGCACGGCTACGACCGTCACGGTCGGCATGAATGTGTTCGCCTCTCAGACGGACGGCTCCTGCGTCTTTAGCTCGAATGCCTCTGTCGCATCCTGCACGCCTACGCCCTGGAAGGTGGTCAAGGTCTACGGCACGGGCGCTCAGAACGACATGATCGTCATCGGCACGTACGGAAACAATGCGGGCATCCCGGTCGTCCCGACCGATCTGACCGGATACCTCACGAAGACCGAGGCCGATGAGCTCTACGAGCCCAAGACCCCGTAAGAAATCCAAACTATTTTTTGGAGACTTGACACTATGAATACTCTTTCTGAAAAGGGCTTTGCGCTCGGTGCGATGAAGATGCTCCCGGCGCAGAAGAACAGCCTTCGCATTGCGATGGATGCCGCAATTCCGCTGATCACGAATGCCAATGTCGGCATTCCTGAGATGTTCGCAACGTACCTCGATCCCGAGGTCGTTGAGATCCTGACCGCTCCGCTCATGGCTGAGAAGCTGTTCCCTGCGGCTAAGGTCGGCGAGTGGAAGGACGCACAGACGATGTTCCGTGAGTCTGAGCATGTCGGCACGGTCGAGCCTTACTCCGACTTTGGAAAGGGAACGACCTCGGATGCCAACTTCAACTTCCCGACCCGCCAGATCTTCCGCTTCCAGACGCTCATCGAATGCGGTGATCTGGAGCAGGAGGTTGCCGCCGCCGCGAAGATTGCCCTGCTTGCCGAGAAACAGCAGGCCGCCGCCAAGGCGATTGCCATTGCACGCAACGACATCGAACTGCACGGCGTTTCTGGCCTGTCCATTTACGGCATTCTGAACGAGCCGAATCTGCCCTCTGCGATTTCTCCGACTGTTGAGGGTAGCGCTACGGCTTGGGAAGATAAGACCGCCACCGGCGTTTACAACGACATTCTGGCGCTCTTCGCAGACATGCAGGAACGTTGTCAGGGTCTTGTGACCTTTGACACGGAAATGGTTCTTGCCGTTCCCCCGTCTCTGAACGCCTACCTCGCCAAGGCAACTGCCCTCGGCGTGTCTCCCGCGATGGAGCTGATCGGAAAGCATTTCCCGAATCTGCGCGTCGAAGTCGTTCCTCAGCTGACCGCTTCGGGCGTGGACAGCATCATGCTGATCGCTCAGAGCATCATGGGCGGCAAGGTCGGTCGTTGCGGCTTTACGGATGTTCTGCGTCCGAGCCGCGTCGTGCTTGAGCATACCGCCATGAGCCAGAAGTGGTCTTCTTCTAGCGCTGGCTGTCTGCTGTATCGCCCGATTGGCGTGTCCACGATGAGCGGCTTGCAGGGTTCGTAAGACCTGATTCTCCCTTGCATCACGACACCCCGAGCGGTTTCTCTAGCGCTTGCAGTTCAAGAGCCGACTGCAAGCGTCATCTCCTTCCCGCTCGGGTTGCATCTTTTCTAGGCTCTTAGGATTTTTGAAAAATGGCACTTCGTAAAACAACCCCCCGGACTTCTACCCGAGCCAAGGCGGCACTGAAAACTGTCCAGACCAATGGCGCAACGGTTGACATCGCCACGAGCGCAAAGAGCGCCGAGCGTGTCACGGTTCTTTTTGCGTCCCGACGCAGCCAGAAGTTCCTGCTCCCGAATGGGCATGTCGTTTTCTTGGCTTCAAATGCCGTGCATCTTGCAGGACAGAAGGACGGCGTGCTCCCCGAGGGCGGTTACAGCGTGAACTTCGTAGACAAAGCCGACTGGGCAGAAGTCAAAAAGGTCTATGGCAAGGCTTATAAGCCTTGGTTCGATTCTGGGAAGATTGTCGAGCGATCTGGGTCAATGTCTGAGAATGCGGCGGTTGCCCTTGCCGCTGACAATGCCGGGGACGATTGCGATGACAACCCAATCAAGCCCGGTGAACTCAAGAATGTAACTCAGATCAAGGATTGATCAAATGGCTGTCGTTGTTTTCAATGATTCGGACTTCCGGGCTATCTACCCGGCTTTTTCGGATGAGACGAAATTCCCGGATGCGGCATTGCAGGACTGTTTTGACACAGCGGTGGAAATCGTTGGAAACGATGACAGCTGTCTCATCCCTTACGATCCCGCCGCCCTTCCGCCCGTCAGAGCAAGACTGCAAGTCTTGTATGCATTGACCTGTCACATCGCTACGATGCGCTACATCTGGGACGATACGCAAGCGGGAGCGCTCACGAATGCGACTCAGGGAAGCGTCAGCGCGGGCTTCGGTGTCCGTGTTGACGATGATTCGTGGTGGAATGCGACCAAGTGCGGAGCGACTGCTTTCATGCTGTTAAATCGCTACAAGGCAGGGGGCGCATACTTTGGCGCTCAGTATGTCCATGTCAACGGCTAAAGCAACAATCCGAGGGATGAATCTTGCCCTTCAGGCCATCAAGGTAGCTCTGACTCCCGAGGGCGGTAAAAAGCACACTCTGGTCGTTGGCATCTTGAAAGGCGCTCATACGGATGTGGACGATGGAGAGCTGGACAAGTCCGTTCTCATTGCACCCTATGCGGCAATGATGGAATTCGGGACGAGGCACATTCCTGCCCGTCCGTTCCTTAGAAACACTCTTGCGGAGCGTCAGAAGGAATGGGTAGCCAGTATTGGACAGCAGATTGAACAGTACGGAGTCAAGGATCTTGAAAAAGCCCTGAACGATCTTGGCATTCAGATGACAGGCGACATCAAAGCAAAGATCATGAGCGGCGATTTTGCTCCGCTCTCTCCGAAGACGATAGCCGCCAAGGAGCGCAAGGGCAGACCGCATCCAGATCTTCCGCTTGTGGATACCGCTTCGATGGTCAATGCGATCCATCATGAGGTCAGAAAATGAACTTGCACAACACAGTCAGGGGCGCAATCACCGCCGTGAATGCCGATCAAGCCTTCACGCTCTTTAGATCGCTCGGCACTTTCACTCGGAGCTACGACACGATGGAGACCCTGCCGAATGTCCGAGAGGGCGAGGTCTTCCTTGGACAGATTCAGAGCATCGCTCCTGATGCTGTCCTGCATGCCGAGAAGATCTCTGTGAGCGACATCGTTCGGCGCATTTACATGTATGCCCCCGAAGATCCTGATGAACGTGCTCAGGCGCTTTATAGACCGCTTGCCAAGGCAGGCGACTATGTTCTTGATCACTTGAATCGTCAGTGGCAGATTGATGCGGTAATGGAGGATTTCAGTGCCGAAGGTTGGATTTCGGTTCAGGCAATCATGCAACCGATTCCGCAAACGCTGGTCATCGTGCCAGATACCGAGGTGACAAATGGCGACAACTGACACGACAAGCGCTCAGATCTTCCAAGGACTTGAGCGCTTTTTGATTGAGTTCGCACAGCCCGCAGTCATTGATGACGGGCGGCACATCATCCCTGGCTACGCCAACGATGAGACTTTGCCGAGCGGGGACAATGAATTCATTGTTTACGCTCCAATCTCTGCTAGACGGCACGGCACGACCATAGAGAAGTGGCTACCGCTCGATCAGATTCGATGGGACGAATACCATGAATTGATCGTCCAGATTGACTGCTACTCATCTAGTCCTGTCAAGGCGCTGAGCCGCATCCAAGGCTTTGAGCGTTGCATCCGTACTGAAGCCGCAGTCCGATTCTTGGAGCAATACAAGCTCGCTCCCCTCTATGCCGATGACCCGAGAAACCTCACGGGCTTGATGGACGGAAAGTATCTGCCCCGATGGTCGGTTGATCTTCACTTCGGCTATTGGGGATCGTCTGAGACTGTCATGGAATACTTCAACGCCGCAGAGGTTGATCTGATCAATGCGGATGTCCGATTTCCCCCCGAATGAACGGGGCATTTTTTTACTTTCTCACTTGAGGATTAAACACAAATGAGCATCAATGCTAACTATCTTGTGTCCTTGCCCCCTCGCATTCTTCGGGGCGGGAGCGCCGATCTTGAGACGAATGGCATGATCTTCGTCTCGACTGATCTCATCCCTTCTGACAAGCCCGCGCTGACCTTCACGGACACGGCATCTGTCGCCGCCATCTTTGGCGCTTCTGCCGATGTGACGAAGTTCGCTCAGCAGTATTTTGCGGGCATCAACAATCAGCAACACATTCCGAGCGCTCTGATTGTCGGCGCTGATCTGACCTCTGCCAAAGCCGCTTGGATTCGTTCTGGCGCTGTCGCTTCTCTTGCCGAGTATCAGGCGATCACCTCTGGCGCTCTGACGCTCACGATCAACGGGACTGAGGTTGCCGCTACGGGCATTGATCTGAGCGCTTGCACTTCTCTGTCTGCCGTGGCCACCGCCGTCGCCGCTGAATTTACGGGCGTGACGGGTGCATACAACAGCGATCTGAAGCGCTTTATCTTCAAGACTGAAGCCACGGGCGAAGATGCCACGATCAGCTACGGCTCTGGCTCTCTCGCTGACCTTCTCGGCCTGACTGAAGCCCTCGGCGCTGTCCTGTCTCAGGGCATTGACGCGATGACGGTCGCCGCCAACATGGATGCGATCTGTGAGGTCACGCGCAATTGGTCGCAGTTCACGACTCTGACCGAGCAGACTGACGAAACCCGAGTCCGTGAGTTCGCAGCTTGGACTGATCTTGATGACGATTACTTCTTCCTGTTCTGGACTTCGGATGAGCGAGTCAATGATGCTCTGACTGTTGACGCTACGATTGCGGGCAAGATTCAGGATGACTTTAATGTCGTTCTTTCTGTCTTCACTCGCTCCATTGTGACCGCCGCCGCAGTCCTTGCCTATCCCGCTTCTATCGCGTGGAATCTGCCGCAGGGCATGAAGGTCTTGTTTGCCAAGTCTGCCGCCAATGTTCCCGCCGATGTGACTTCTCAGGATGTCGCCGCTGTTCTTGATGCAAATCGCATCTCTTACGTCGGCGAGTTCGCCACGAGAAACGCGCAATTCAGGTTCTTTAACAAGGGCAGACTGACGGGTGATCTGTATGGCTATGTTGACACGCTGATCGGAATGATCTGGTTCCGCGCCAAGATTCAGCGTTGCATCATGGACGGCTTCGCTCAGACGAATCGCGTCCCGTACACTCAGAAGGGTTACTCTCTGATCCAAGCATGGATTGCTGATGCTATCCGTGCCGCTAAGAATGTCGGCGTGATTGATGAGGGCGTGACGCTCTCCGAGTCCCAGAGGGCGCAGGCCACTCAGGAATTCGGACGCGACATTGCTGATGAACTTTATGCCAAGGGTTGGTATCTGCTGATCGCTGATCCTGAAGCCGCAGTTCGCACTCAGCGCGGGACTCCCGTCATGAGCCTCCTCTATACGTACGGCGGAAGCGTTCAAAAAATTGAATGCCCCGTGAGCGCGGCTATTTAGCTCGCCCTAGTTCTCCCCTTACCCAAGCCCTTAGATGCGCTCTAAGGGCTTTTTTGATGGAATAAAACAATGTCCGACATTACATCCGCTGACGTTGCGATCAGCATGACGATTGAAGACCTCTATCCGCAGGGCTTTGTCCTTGAGCAGTTCGGCGCTGACTCCGCTCTCACAGCTGACGCTGTGCAAGAGATCGAAACCCGCATGAGCGTGGACGGCAAACTTCAGGCAGGCTACACCCCCGCGCCCAAGGTCGTGAATCTCACCCTTCAGCCGACTTCGCCCTCTATTGATTACCTGAAGACTCTCGCCCAGGCTCAGCGCACCCAGCTTCGTCCCTTTGAGATTGGCATGGTTGTCCGAGTCCGTGCGACGGGTGAAACCTTCACCTATAGCCGTGGATACCTGACAAGCGTCCCGCCGATGCCCGCTGTCGGCAAGACCCTGCAAGAGTTGGTCTTCGGCTTCACTTTTGAGTCTGTGGAGTAAGCGATGAGAGAAGCAAAGGAGATTCGCATTCAGGACGGCTCTAAAGACCTGACCATTCGCATCACGCCGATGGACTCTTACAAGGCGGCGATCTTCGGCATGAGGATCGCCTGTCTTCTGGGAGTCCCCGCGCTCTCTGCGCTCAAGCTCATGAGCGCGGAAGAGATCATCGGGAAGGTCGCTCAAGCATCGCTTGATCAGGAAAAGATCAAGGGGCTTCTTGATGACCTGTTAGCTTGCTGTGAGCGGGTCACGGAGTCGGGCGGAACTGTGAGAATCACAGCCCAGACGGCGGGCGGTCAGATCGAGGACTGCGGGACGATTTTCCTTTTGTGGGTTGCATCGTTCAAGGCTTCGTTCGGTTTTTTTATCGCTTCTCTCAGGTCAGACTTCCGCGACAAGCTGAATGGAATGCTGAAGCAGGTCGAGTGAGAGACACGGCTGAGTTCAAGAACATCCCGCCATTGATCGGAAACCTGATTAGCGGCGGGATGGCGACTCTTGCCGAACTGCAATCCGTCTACAGCCTTGAAGACGCTTTCATGATGCAAGAAGTTCTTCTTTTGAAGAATTACCACAGTTGGTTGAGTACGAAACAAAATGGCTGACATTATTCAAGAGCTTGCGATTGTTCTCGGCGTTGACGCTTCGGGGCTTGAGAAGGGCATCCATCAAGCCGCGACTGCGCTCCAATCCGTAGCGGATCAGGCAAGCGCGGCGGTCGGCGGCGTGGCTGAAGCCGTCACAGGATCTTCTGGTCAGGCTGTCGCCGCTTCTGCGTCTGTTCAAACATCTGTAACACAGATCGGAAAGGCGGCAGAGGATGCATCGAAGAAGGCGAAAGGCGCTTTCGGCTCTCTGGCTTCTTCGCTCGGGAGCCTGAAGAAGTCCATCGCGGGCGTATTGACTACCCTTGTCGGCGGTCTTGCTTCTGCGAAGGCTTTTGATGACTACATCAATAAGGCGAACGGGCTTGAGACGATGTCCAGAAAGACGGGCATCGCAGTCAAAGAGCTTGATGCTTGGAGCAAAGCCAATGTCGCCGCAGGCGGTACGGCTGAAGCCCTGCAAAGCACTCTGGAAAACTTCTACAAGAAGACAGGCAGACCCGCCACGGAGTTCTTCAAACTCGGTCAGCGGATCGAGGGCATGAGCAGACTGCAAGCCCAGAGGTTCTTAGAGACTCAGGGCGTGGCGCTTGATGCGATCCCGATCTTTCTGAAGGGTCAGAAAGCCGCAGATGAGCTTGTCAGCAAGTACAGACAGACGGCTTTCACCGAGAAAGATACAAAACTCGCTCGGGCATTCAAGAACGCATGGGATGACTTCAGGACTGCGGCGGGTGATGTCGCTTCTGTCGCTTTCCGCGCTGTTCTTCCCGCTCTGACTGCGCTCGGGCGTTGGATGGAGCGCTTGATGAAGTTGGTCAGGGACAACATTCAATTCCTGACGATCCTCGGCGGAGTCCTGGCTGTTGTTTTCGGTGCAAAGCACCTTGGCGAGATCAAAGCCGTGATCATGGCGGTCAAGGCTTTCGGTGTCGCTCTCTCGACATCCTTCTTGCCGTTGACCGCGATTGTCGCCGCAGTTGTCGCTCTGGGTCTTGCGATTGATGACCTCATGACCTTCGCGCAGGGCGGGGACAGCATGATCGAGCGCATGATGCGCTCTATCGGCATCGGCTCTGAGACGATTGAAGAAGTGCGTAAATCCTTCGGGACGCTCTTCGATGCGATTGGCAAAGTCTGGGATGCAGTCAAGCCGCTCTTTAGCGGAGCGATCTCGCTTGCACTCAAGGCAATCTCTGGGCTTCTGACAGGGATCGCGGTCATTATCGCGGGGCTGATCGCCGCTGTCACGACTGTGATCACCAAGATCGACGATTGGGCTAAAGCGCTTTACAACTTGATGCCGTCCTTTGATGACATCGGGAAGTTCTTTGGCAAGGTCGGTACTTGGGTAGACGATGCCGCTAAGCAAATTAAAGAAGGATTCTCCAAGGCTTTCGATGCTGTCGGCGAATGGGTGAAAAGTCTGTTTGGCGAGTGGTTCAAGTCTTTCGTCTCGACATTCATCGAGCCGATTAAGAATCTGGCAGAAGCCGCCAAGGGTGGTGTCTCTGGTCTCTGGAATGCCGCCAAGAACGCTCTGGGCTTTGGTAAGAAGGACAACCCGCCGAGCGCTCAACAGCAGTCGGTTCTTCAGCAATCTTCGACAACGAACTCCATGCCCGTCAACTCGACCATGAATCAGGTCATCAACATCCAGACGGCTGACGATCCGCAAGCCATCGGGGCGGCTGTCGGCGCTTATACAAACCGCGCTACAGATCGGATGTCAACGGGCGCAATGCAGGCTGTTCGCGGCGTTCGATTCAAGGGGTAGATCATGGCAGAAGTTTCGCGCTACGCACTTTTGGGCGCTGATGATCAGCCTATCTGCGACTATGACGGCATTCTGGAAGTGACCAAGGCTCAGACCTCGCAAGTCTTGACCGAGCCGATTGAGAACGGCGAACTCGCCGCATTCAATAAGACGCAAGCGCCTGACTCGGTCAAGGTCAGTCTGTCCCTTGGCTACGATCCCGCGAAGCAGACTGTCGCAATGGGTCGGCTCAAGGCTCTCAAGCAAGGAGTCGGCTCTGCATACCTCTGCAAGCTAGTAAGTCCCGAGGATGTGACCGAGAGTCTTGCACTTGAGACGATTGGCACGGCGCACACAAGCGCCAACGGGGCGACTCTGCTGACTGTGGAGCTGTCCTTCATCCGCATCCGAGCCGTGCAAGTGTCCGTCTCTGCTTCTCGGGGATGGACTCCGAAGAATGCTTCTGCCGCTCAGCCTGTGAACGGTGGTCGGGTGCAGCCGAAGCAGAAATCAACGCTTGTGAAGCTCAACGGGGGCTAAAGACATGACGATGGAAATCCCGCTTAGTGCGATCCCGTTTCAGAGGGTGTCGCTTGTGATCGGCTCTCAGTCCGTTGAGATCGAAGTCCGACAGCAAGGTTCTAGCGTCTTCACTTCTGCCGTTGTGGACGGAGTGCAGATCACGCGCATGACAAGGGCGGTCAATGAGGGCGAGTTGTTTCCTTGGACTTTCCCAGACAAGCCCGCAGAGATTACATGGGTTGATACTCAAGGCGATGCCGATCCGCAGTATGAGGGACTCGGGAGCCGTTGGCTTTTGGTCTACGAAGAATGAACAGCTATAGCCCGAAAAATCTAGTCATCGAGATTGACATCGAGGGCGAGCATTTGGTGTTTGACGGCTTCGCCTGCTCGGTTCGGATCAAGCGTCAGGGAGTCCCAGAATTGCCGAGTCTGCAAGCTCGGCTCTGGGGACTGTCTGAAGCCCGCATGGCTCAGCTGACGATGCTGAGCTTTAACGCTCTGAGTCTGAAGCGCAACCGCATCATGGTCAGGGCGGGAGAAGGCTCAAGGCTCTCGACTGTCTTCATGGGCGAGATAACCAACTCCGCGCCAGACTTCAACGCCGCTCCCTCTCCCGTCTTGCAGATTGAAGCAATCACGGCATCCTTTGCCAAGTTGGAGCCGACTCCACCCGTCAGCGTCAACGGCTCCCAGAGCGCCGCTTCTCTTGTCGAGTCCTTTGCCAAGCAAGCGGGTTTCAACTTTCGCAATGAGGGCGTGTCTGCAAGTCTTGCAGACTGCGTCATCAATGGTGATCCGATCTCTAAAGCTGAATGGGTCGCTAATGCAGTCGGAGCCGACTTGATCTTTGAAGACGATACAGTGGTTTTGCTCCCTGCTGACAAGGCGCGAGGTCATGCGTCTGTGACTGCGATCAATCCGCAGAATGGGCAGATCGGCTATCCGAGTTTTGATCAATTCGGCATCAGGTGCAAGACTTTTTTCCGTCCCGATCTTTCGATTGGTGACGTAGTCCAGATCACGTCCAGACTGCCCAGAGCATCAGGGGCTTGGCGCTTGACCTCTATCGAGCATTCTTTGAGCGCCAATCTGCCGACCAACGGCGATTGGTTCACAGACTTCGCGGGGACTTGGAATGGCTGACGAATCTCTCAAGATGCCCGCAAGGCTTGCCGACTTTGCGAGTGCATACAACCAACAGATTTTTTTGATCAAGCAGATCATCAAACAGAGCGTTTGCACAGCGATTCCCGTCAGGGTTGACTCTGTTGAGCGCTCTGGGACAGATTCGGGAGCGGGGACTTTGAGCGCTACTCCTTTGGTCGCTCAGACTGACGCAGATGGGAATCTGATTCCGCCTGTAAGCATCCCGCGCTTGCCGTACTTCAGACTTCAGCACGGCACGGCGGCGGTGATCTGCGATCCCAAGGTCGGAGACATCGGCCTTGCGATCTTCGCTCAGCAAGACTGCACCAATGTAAAGGGCGGCGCTGATCCTGTAGTCCCTGGCTCCTTCAGATGCTTCGATATGTCTGACGGCTTCTATGTGGGGGGATTCTTCGGAAAGACTCCGCAGACCTTCGTTCACCTTGAAGATGACGGAGAGATCGTCATAAAAGCCACGGAACGGGTGCAAATCAACGCTCCTAGCGTGTCCGTGGACGCTGACCAAGAAATCCTATTAACCGCCCCGCAGATCGTCATAGACGGCGCGATTACGGGCGGCGGGTCTGCACAGCATACCGCGATCTTTACAGGGGATGTCATCGCTGACGGCATCTCTTTGAAGACTCACACGCATGGCGGGGTCGAATCTGGAAGCGACAGCACAGGAGAACCGAACTCATGACCAACGCTTTAACCGCAAAACTCACTGCCGATTGGGACTTGCAAATCGGCTCGAACGGCTCTTTGCTCATGTGCGACAAGACTGAAGCCGTAGCCCAGAACATCGCTTGCGCCTGTAAGAACTTCCGAGGGGGGCTTTACTTCTATGCCGACAGCGGTATCGCTTGGTTCTCTGAAGCCCTCGCGCTCAAGTTCCGAAGATCAATCATCGCTGCGCGGATCCGTGAAACCGCTCAGAGCATCGAAGGAGTCCAGAGCATTGACGCTGTCCGTGTTGACTCTCTGGACTTGAAGACAAGAACAGTATCGGGAGAAGTCTCCTTTACGACAATCTGGGGTGAAAATGGCAAGACTAGAATTTGACGAATCGGGCGTGATCGTCCCGACTGCACAGGAAATCAGAGCGGATTGGGTCGCTCGGATCTCTAGCATCTTCTCGGTTGCAGACCCAGATATTCAGGTCAACACGGATCCTGATCAGCCGCTCGGGCAGTTGATTGATGCAATTGTCGCTGAGATCATTGCAAAGAATTCCGAGATCAGCTTCTTGGCTTCTCAGTACAGTCGCAAGCAAGCGACGGGATCCTTCTTGGACGCTCTGAATAGCCTTTATTTTCTGGACAGAAAAGCCGCCGCTTCGACTGTCGTTCAGTGTACTTGCACAGGCTTGGCGGGGACTGTGATCCCCTTCGGCGCGATGGTTTCTGACCTTGACGGCAGACGCTTTCGCTGTCTGACTGCTACAGAGATCGGCGCATCTGGGACGGCTCTCGTGGACTTCTCTGCGGTTGAGGTCGGTGCTCTAGATGTTCAAGCCCAGACTGTGACCCGCATTATTACGACCGTACCTGGCTGGGATTCGGTTACGAATCTCACGGCGGGCGTGAGGGGCAGAGTCAGAGAGAGCGATGCAGAGTTCCGAGTCCGAGCGGCTGAGTCTGTAGCCTACAACTCACACGGAACAGTTGACGCAATCAGGGCGGCGGTTGCCGCTCTTGATGGTGTCATTGATGTCGAAGTCCTTGAGAACGCCACGAATGCGGCGGTCACTCAATGGGGCATCTCCATTCCTGCGCATTCGGTTGCTGTTTGCGTTGAGGGCGGCGAGTCTGCTGATCTTGCTCAAGCCATTTATGAGAAGAAGTCGAGCGGATGCGGCACGAGCGGCAACACGACTGTGACCTATCAAATCCCGCAAGGCGCAACTTACAGCTATTCGATTCTTAGACCGACTGCGACAACTCTGAGCGTCAAGGTCATTTTTGCAAGCGCGATCCCTGAAGCCGAACAGGACGCTGTGCGCTCTGCGATTCTTGCAGACGCAAATGGTGAAGGTTCTCTCCCGCGCATTGGCCTTGCTCAAAGGCTGTATGCATCCCGCTTTTGGCAAGCCATCGCGGGCGCTTCTGACACCCCGCTTGCTACTGTTCAAGTCGCTCTCGGTGAAGAGGCTTTCTCGGACTCTGTGACGATTGATGCAGATGTCGAGCCTGTCATTTCTGAGAGTTCGATCATCATTGGAAACGAGGTGCAGTTATGACTAACACTCAGACATGGCGAAATGTCCTGAGTTCGGCTGACTTCTGCGCAATTCCCGATGTCCCGTCTGATACGACTCAGGCTCTACAGCCGCAATACAGCCATGCAGAGCGGTTCACGGCTCTCGCTGACTTCATCCATGAGGAGCTTGACGCAACGCCCGAGATCGAAGACCTGATCCGAGATGTCGCAGACCCTAAGACCGCTCATGGAGTCTTTTTGGATTGGCTCGGTGACAGGGTCGGCGCGGCTCGGGTTCTGACGATGGACGGCGGCTCGGTGAGTCTTGACGATGAAGACTACCGCTTTCTGATCATGCTGAAAGCGCTTAGAAACATCTCAGCGGAGAGCGCATCAGTCATCAATGACTTGCTGTCTCGCTTGCTGTCGGTTCCCGTTTGGGTGGTCGATAAACAGGACATGACAATCGAAGTGCGGATCTTGGGCAAGTTGACAACCAATCAACTCGCCATCTTGCGCACTTACGGCATCCCGAACCGCCCCGCAGGGGTGCAAGCGCGGATCTTCATCATTGACCCGTCTGCGCCTTTCCTTGGCTTCTACGGGTCTGAATTGCTCCCGTTCGATCAGGGCATTCTTTACGAATTTGATTCCATTTATGAGGGCTAATCGTGAGTAACTATCCTCAGACACTTTTGAAAGCGGCATTCGCAAGCCTTGGAGACAAGACCTTGCCGCCGCAGACCGCCGCTCAAGCAGGGACGGGACGCTTCAGCCAAGAAGAAGGGTTCGGAGAGGTCAACTCGACCCCCCTCGCTGATGGCGGAATCCCGCCGTTTAGAGAGGACATGAACGGAGTCCTTTACTTGCTGTCGCAGTTCGCATTGTGGCAACAGCAGGGAGGGCTGATGAACTGGTCTGCCGCTCTCACTTACGAAGTTGGAAACGAAATTCTGCACAACGGGGTCAAATATCGGTGCATCCAGCAATGCACCAACATCGTCCCGCCTAATCGCTCCTATTGGAAGAATCTCGATGTCTCGGTCAGAGCGGGCATGGTCATCCCTGCTTATAACGTGACAGTCGATTCCAATGGGCATCCTATTTTTTGGGGTGACTCCGTTGCTGATGAGGGATTCTTACTCTGTGACGGACGCTCTGACGGACTCGGCGGCAATGTCCCGAATCTGATCGACCGAATGATCAGAGGATCCACGCCGACCAATTCAGGTCAGACAGGCGGCGCTGATTCTGTGACGCTCTCGGTCGCTCAGATGCCGACTCACAGCCACGGCGCAAGCGTGTCGACTAACGGCAATCACACGCACACACGCGGGAGCATGGAAATTTCGGGTGGCATCTATGGTGGTGCGATCGAAGAAGGAAACAGCGCATGGGGCGCTTTTAGTGTGACAGGCACGGGGAGCGGCGGAGACGGGGCGGCAACGGATAGAGGATTCGACTTCTACGCTTCTCGCAATTGGACAGGCGAGACCTCTCAGAACGGATCGCACTCGCACACAGTCACTGTCGGCAACAGCGGATCAGGCACGGCTGTGGATATCAAAAACCCGTTCTTCAAGATGGCTTTCTTCATCAAGCTCCCTGATTGATAGGTACAAAAAATGGCAGATGTTACTTTTAGATATGATCGTGCGCCGACTGGAGAGCTTTCAGGCGAGAGCCTAGTGGAGCAGACTGAAGAAGCGCTCTCGGGACTTGGGCAGTCTTCTTCTCACGCTGAAGAAGAAGCCGCTCGGGCTGTAGAGATTGCGACCGCCGCAGATGGCAAGGCCGATCAGGCTGTAGCGACTGCGGGACAGGCTCAGTCCACGGCAAACAGCGCTCTCACGACTGCGCAGAGCGCTCAGTCCTCTGCAACGCAAGCCGTCCAGACCGCACAGAGCGCTGTGACAACGGCTCAAGGAGCATCGCAGACTGCTCAGAATGCAGTCTCAACGGCTCAGAGCGCTGTGACTACCGCTCAGTCTGCTCAGACTGCCGCAGAGAATGCCGAGAGTCGTGCATCAACTTCGGCATCCGCAGCCGAAGGATCTGCGAACTCTGCAAGCGCCGCCCAGACCGCCGCTGAATCGGCTCAGACCTCTGCAAGCCAATCGGCAACAATTGCAACTCAGGCACAGAGCGCCGCATCGCAAAGCGCTCAGAGCGCCGCGAATTCCGAACAGACCGCGCAACTTTTGGCAAATCCGAACCGCTACTCCGCGAAAACGACCTCGCTCACTTTGAGCGCAGGGCAGACGATAAATATTTCCGATTTGGACGGCGCAAATGTTGCGGTAAATAATAAAGTGATTGATGCAGTCGGAAATATTTTCACGATTGCGAGTATTGACGAAACGAATCAGACTGTTACGCTTGTCGCCGCCGATCCAAGCGCAACCCCGCCGATCTTGGGCTATTGGAAAAATCCGAATCGTCCGCCCGTTGGCAGTTATATCTATTTTGCAGGCACTTCCGTGCCAACGCATTACCTGTTATGTAATGGATCGGCGGTCAGCCGTACTACTTATTCCGCTCTGTTTGCTGTTATTGGAACTAAATACGGCGCAGGGAACGGCTCTACGACCTTTAACTTGCCTAACCTGATTGACAAATTCCTAGAGGGTTCGGGAACTGCCGGAACTGTTAAAAATGCAGGATTGCCGAACATTACAGGCAATACAGGCGATAACGGCCTGACAACGGATGCGGCTGGTTATGGCGCTATCAGTGTCAGCGCTGGAAATCTATATTTTATTGGTGGTGAATACAAACAAAAAGGAATGACTTTTGACGCTTCTCGATCTTCTTCTATTTATGGCAATTCCTCTACAGTCCAACCCCCTGCATTGACGGCTTTGCCCTGCATCCGCTATGAGTAAAAGGTGATTCAAATGCTTAAAACTGTTTATTTGTTTGATTCGGACGGCTATTTTAATGGCACTTCAGTAGCCCAAACCGATCCGAAAAGCGGTGATCTGTTAATGCCTGAAAATGCCGTGGAAACCGAACCTAATATTCAGGAAGGGTATTTTTCAAAATGGAATGGCGGCAAATGGGAAAATATCGCTTACCCTGTAACCGCCGAAGATTGCGAGAAAATCGGCAAGGTTAGCCATTCCTCGCAAACTCTGCGCGATAGGCAATTGCGCGAGATTTTCCAAGCCTTAACCCAAGGCTCTGAAACTCACGAAATCAAGCGCGGCGAGGATTTATCTTGGAGCGTGGTTAAAAAGCCTGAAAAGAGCGCAGAGGAAAAGGCCAAAGAGGAAAAGGAACAGCGTATTGCCAAATTAAAGCGCCTTTTGGCTTCTACGGATTATGCAGTAATCAAAATCGCAGAGGGTGAAGCAACCAAAGAGGAATACGCTGAAACGCTTGCTAATCGCAAGGCGTGGCGTACTGAGATTAACAATCTTGAATCAGAGTAATCATGGGCGAATGCGCGTTTATTGGGAAACTTATAGAAGTCGGCGCTTTTATCGGATGCGTTATCTGCGCATTCTTTGGAGCGTTTAGCCTTGCGTCTGAGTTGGGCGATTCAGTTTATTTTCAGGCGTTTTCGGGCGCTATTGTTTCCTTTTTGGTAATCGTTAAATGGGATTGGAGTAAATAAATATGTTGGCGGTCATTAAATGGATCGCCCTCTTGCCTGTATTTTTCCTGAGTAGTGCGGCGGCGTGGTTGGTCAGTCCAATCGCGCCTTTTTTCGCTCACGATTACAGCTTGAGGGACACGTGGCTTTGGTGGTCTACGACCCCAAACACGAACTTATTAGGGGATCCCGATCATCGCAAAAGATGGGAAGGGCGCTCGGTTTATTTACAGCAAGTCACTTGGATTCTGAGAAACCCCGCCGTTAATTTCCAAAGAGATTACCTCGGCTATGAATTCACGCCTGATGACGATTATTTTCAGCATCACAAACCGCTTTCTAATGGCGGCATCTGGAAGCGTGAGACTATCTTCAGAGATGATCGTCTGCGCTGTTGGATGATCTTTTTCTTGTTTGTCTATCCATTCAAGAAAGATAAAGGCTTCAGATTCTTGATTGGGTGGAAGACTTGGGATTTTGGAGCAAAGAATCCGCTCCAAATGACTTGCAGAATCACGCCGTGGAAAAGCGTTTAGGGGGATTCAATGAGTTTCTTTTCTTGGGTCTTCCCAGACGCTTTTGACAAGGCTTGTCTCTTTGTCGGCGCTCTGCTTGGGGCGCTCTTTCAATTTGCTTTCGGAGAGATGACAAACGGCTTGCTGTGGCTTGTCTGCTTCTCCATCGGTGATTGGATGACGGGAACCTTCGCGGCAATCAGGACGGGAGAACTGAACTCCGATGCGGGTCGAACAGGGATCATGCGCAAGGTGGTCATGTTCGCTTTCGTCTCGCTTGCTCACGGCTTGGACATATCGCTTGCTGATTTGGGTTTCACTTCTTTCAGCTTCATGAGCCTGACGATCACGGCCTTGATGGTGAATGAAGCCGTCTCCATTGTTGAGAACTTCGACCGTGCAGGGCTTGCGGGCTTTGTCCCTGTCGTGATTCGTCAGAGCTTGAAGACGATCAGAGAAGCCGCCGAGCAGAAAATTATCAACATGGACAAGAAAAATGATCATCGCAGAGACTAAAAAATTCGGGGAGTGGGATCCGTCTTTAGCCGCTCCCTTTGTCGGACAATTTGAAGGGTGCAGACTGACAGCTTATCGCTGTCCCGCAGGAGTCTGGACGATCGGCTACGGGCATACAGGAAAGGGAGTGCGGGAAGGTCTTGAGATCACCCAGATGGAAGCTGATGCGCTTCTGGTCGAGGATCTTGCAAAGCATCAGAGAGCGATTGCTGATCTGGTAAAGGTTCCCGTCTCGGAGAATCAATTCATCGCCGTTCTAAGTCTTGCATTTAACATCGGCGCGACTGCTTTCCGCAGGTCTTCAGTCCTGAAGAATCTCAATAACGGCGCTCCGCTCCAAGCGGCAGAGTCCTTCTTGCTCTGGAACACAGTCGGCGGCAAACCGAACAGGGGACTGACAAGGCGCAGAAACGCCGAGAGACGCTTATTTTTGAAGGGGTAAGGGGTGAACATCTCTCTACTGCTTAGAGCGCTTCCCTGCGTGATTTGCGCTGTCCTAGGCGCAATGTTCACAAGGCTCTGGTACGTTCACCAGATCGACAGCATGAACCTGGCTCATGCCGCACAGATCGAGCAAGCCAGAGCTGACAATCTGAAAGGTTTAGAAGATGCAACAAATTCGATCCTTCTTGCCGATACTCGTTATCGTGAGTTGCTTGCTGATCGTTCCGTGTTGCTTGAGCGGTTGCGCCGCAACGCCGGGAGCGGTAGTTCGGACGGAGATTCCATCGGCGCTTGCAGAGCCAGAAACGCCGATCTGGGAGCGATGGTACAGCACCTATCTGGATTGGTTGAAACGTGCAACGCAGGATGGCACGGATGCGCAAAGCGAGGGGATGCGTTGCGATTGATCGTAACCCCGAAATGAGCGATTCGGGAAAACAAAACATTTAGATGTAACTGGAATTTCACCGCGGAACAAAAAACTGTTTATCTAGGGGTGAAACGGAACATTTTGTTCCGTTTTTAGCATTGATGAGCCAAAAAAAACGCAATTAACAAAAAACCCGGGGACAATCTGTCCCCACGTAAACCGTACGATTTTTTCGTACGTTTCATTTTTGATACAATGCCTTCCGTGGAACGGAGACTGCCTTGCCGAGGCTGTTTCACAAAGCCCTATGCTATTGCAGTAGCTTGGGGCATCTCTTTTTTTTGAGGTTATCAAGTAGCTTGACAAGGCTTACAGTAGCTTGGAAAGAACTGTAAACGTACTCTTCAGTTATCAAATAATCTTTGACAACTGCCCAAAAAGACAAGCGAAAACAACGCTCCGATTTGATAAAATCGGTTCTGGTCTTTGTGTTGTTTGCCACAACAGAGAACGCCCCGACTTTTCATGGTCGGGGCGTGTCTTTTTGTGTGTCTGCGATTGTCACAGATCATCGGGTTCAAAGTAGCGATTGCTTAGCTCATTGCGCCAATACTCAACAGATAATCCCGTTCGCTCTGCCATCAAATCAAGAATGTACGCATTGCCAAATTGCTCGATCATAAAAGCAATCAAAACAGGATCACGATTGCTCAGGATCAGCCCCGATTGCAACACATGAAAATCATCAAGATCAACATTCTCGTAGGGCTTGCTGACTCTTCTGAGCAATTCCGCTCTTAGATGCGGAGAAAGTTTCTCAACCCATTTGCTCATCTGTTCGCTCCCATGTTCCATAAAGTGTTTTGCTTGCAACCGATTCAAAAAATGGCTTGCTAGGATCGTGGATTTCAACGAGTTCCGCGAACGTGCTTTCCTTCAGCAGTTTCCCTGCGATTAGTTTCGCTTGGCGAAGATCAACTGCGTCAATATGCTTAATCTCCGCGTTGAAAGCGTCCCTTCTTTTGTCGAAGCCGTGCAAGAAAATCTCAAACTCTCTCATGCTGTTTGCTCCTACCAGTTCTCAGCCATCTGTGCGGCTTTTCTCAGTCGCTGAAGAGCTTCGCAGATAATGCTCACTTCTTTGGTGATCTCATCTCCGACAGGATCCTTCTCGGCAGAGCTGATGATGCTTGCGAGCGATGCAATCTCACGCATCTCTTCCAACTGAATTTTTTGAGCGATTTTGTCGATTCGTTCAGCCGGGCTGATCCGCGCAAGGTCAATCGCTTCAGCAAGCCATTTCGATCCGCCAAGTTCCTTGAAGGTTTCGGCGTTCTCTTCGGTCATCGAAACACACACTCTCATGATTCGCTCCTCATCGCTTCAAAAATCTCCTGAGCTTGGGCGCGACTGATGGACTTGAGTCCGAGGTCGCTCTTGTAGAAGTCCACTCGAACCCGACCCGTCAGGCAGGTGTAACCGCCCTCGCCGTCACGGCTGATGCGCTTTGCGATCTGTCCGTAGCCGGGCAGTTCTGAACTTTCCCAAAAAAAGGCACTCTGACCAAATTCCTTCTTGGTGACTGCGCTGATAAGGTCAATCAGGCTGTCGTATCTAGCGGCGTGAGCCTTGTCGTACATTCCCGACCATTCGCGATGTTCACCGCTGCATTCGGTAATCTTGATGATGAGTCTCGTCATTTTTTGCTCCTGTTGGGCTTGCGCCCTAGTTGTTCTGAGGGGAATTATATAAAAATCGAAAGAATTATGCAACAACGGAACCGGACAATTCCTTCGCCCATCGTTCAAGAACCGCTCTTCTTGGTTCAAGAAAATCATCTCTCAGATACGCCTGTTCGGTCGCTGTCCCGACATCATGACTCAGACAGCGCTCTGCTGTGTCCCGATCAATGCCTGACCTTGCACACCAATCCCGAAAGGTCGAGCGCACTCCGTGAATCGTTGTCTTACGTTTCAAGATGCCGTTAATCTTGAGCCGAGCAGAGTCAAGGCTGATCATGCCGTGCCAACCCGGGAAAAGATACCCGTCCGGGCTTGCCATCGTCAGCGCTTCGATTGCTAAACAGGACAAAGGGACGCGCCTATCGCCCCGACTCACTTTCTGAGCGATGGACGGCACAATCCAGAGGTTAGGCGATACCTGGCTCGATGTCGCTTGTCTTGCTTCTGAAACTCGGCAGACAGTAGCGAGAACGAACAGAATCAGTCCAGAGACGGGCGAGGGATGCGCCCTGCAATATGCGACAACCTGACGCAGTTCTTCGATGCTCGGAGCATCATGGTGCTGTCTCTGGATGATCTTAGTAATCGGCGGGAGAAAGAATTGCAGATTGCTTCGCCATTGGGCTGGGTTGTCGCTTCTGTAGTTCTTGACGATGCACCAATCAAAGATGGCGCTGAGCCGTTGCTGTAATCGTCTCGCGCTCTCTGGCTTTGTGTTCCAGATGGGTCTAAGGACTTCTAAGACATCTTCCCGCGTGATCTGGTCGGCTCGGATCTTTCCCAGAATCGGGAGCGCGTCATTCTCAAGACAGGCTTTCCATTGAGCCGATGATCGGATGTTCTTCCATCTCTTCACTCGCTCGATGTCAACCAGAGCCGACTGACAGCACTCTCTGAAATCGGGAACAGATTTCGGCTGCTCGGATGAGTCCCCTGCCGATTCGATCACGCTCCCGACTTTTGCTTTGGCCTGCTTCAAGGTCATGCTTGACACGCTCCCGATTGAGCGCTCCCGAGCCTTGCCCTCGATCATGAACCTGACAACGTATTGCTTCGCACCATTGGAACGAGTCACGACATAGAGATTCGGCGCGACTCGCTTCTTTGATCTCTCGCCCACAATTTGCCCCCAAAATTTCAGATGTTCAGAAAGTCAGCCCACAAAGACCGCCCACAAAATCGGAGCGATTCTTGATGACTTCGGACAGATTCTAACGGACTCAAATAAGATGCAGACAGACGGGAATAGACAGTAGAAAGCCCGAGAACATTGAGCGCATGAAGAAAAGCCCTGAAACTGCTAGGCTTCAGGGCTTTGATGTTCTGGCGGAAGGGGAGACCGCAAAGAGCGCTTGATAAAACTGTCTTTTTTGAGTCAGCCCACAAAATAAGACACAAAAAGCACCCTCATTTTCCGAAGTCTCTCCCGATTTCAACCTTGAAAGAACCGCAAGACAGGTCAATGGTCTTGATCAATCTCCCGTCCTCTTCCATGTAAGGCGCTTCGTTCATCTCAGAGGCCAGACGATCTGTCAGGCATTCATAGCGCTCGGCATCTTCTTTGCATTCTGCGAGAACCTTTCCCGCAAAGTCGAGGGCATACAGAACGATGGTCAAGGTGTCCTCATCAATCAGCAGACGCTTGCTCATGATTCCTCCTTTGGCATATAAGCCCATGCGCTCAAATAGTCCTTATTTATTCTGATAAAGGTCAGTTCATCGTCTGCGTTCCAATAGATCGAATCGTCATAGATCTCGTCACCCCCTTTCTTCAAGACTAAGACGCTCGTCCCGTCCTCTGCCTTGGGTTCTTCGTCCATGCTGTGCCATTCGATCACGCTCTGATGCTTGTCCTTGCTGAGTGCAGTCAAGACCTTGAGTCGAATATCGGTCAGCTTGTCGAGCATCTTCTTTGCGTCTGCCATGCAGGGACGCTCATCCAGATCGCATCCATAGAGGTCATACATCTCGGAGACATGATCACCGATGGAGTCTGCAAGCGTCTCGGCTTCGTCCTCGGTCAGTTCGATCAGAATCTTTTTACTCATTTGTTATCCTTCCAAACCCTGTAAATCATGTAAATCATTAAACCAATGCATAAATAAATAGCTATTAAATGCGTGGCAACAAAAAAGATTTCAAATACGCTCATTTTCCTGTTCCTCCATCTTATGGTGCGTCTCCGAATGGCAAAACAGCAATTCTTCTAAGTTATTCGCGTCCCCGGTTTTCATTTTGAGCCAGACGGACGATCCATCCCCGAGCACTTCCACAAGGCGCTCCGGCTCATCGAGGTCGGCATAGAAAATGACCGTCGGCGCATTGTCCGTCGAGTATTGCACGGCCTTATTCGGAGTTTCTATGCGAGCGAAATCCACACCGTCAAGGATGGCAAGCGATACCACCTTTTTGACGAAATCGGTCAATTCCTGTTTGTAGTCTGTCATTTTTCTACTCCGGCAGATATGCCCAAGCGTCAAATTTCTCCTATTTAGTAACTTGTTTGATCGCCCATTCAAGAACTTTTTTGTGCTTCTCTCCGGGCATCAGCTTTTGCTCCAGATACCAATCCGCATAATACGTTGAAGTAACATCATCGAAGCTCTTGATCGCTCCCTCGATCCATCTGATCGTCTCCTGCGCTTCTGGAGGCATTCCTGATGCTCTGTATTTGTTCTGAGCCTGCTGAATCGCTTTATTGAATACCTCGATCAGCCGATCCTTGGAAACGTAGCCATTCACCGCTTCAGCGTCCTCTCGGCTTTCTGGATGGCGATCTGTTCCGCTTTCTTGACGCTTGCTCCGTTCCAGAAGACTTTGCGTCCGACCTTGATGCTCTGAGGTAACTCACCCCGCCGCACCATTGCATAGATCGTTGCGCGACAGACTCCGAAGTGGTCTGTCATCTGGTCAATTGTCATGCGTTCTTTAATGCTCATAGATAAAACCTCATCGGTAATTTTCTTGCCCTCAAATTGACAGCCTGCCTTCGAATCTCGTCCGGCTCGATGGTCATCAGCCCCGGCTCAGGCTTGCAGGTCATGTAAAGCACCGCTTTGTAGACATCAAGCACCCACGCAGGCTCCAGTTCCCACTCGCTTTCGATCACATCCAGAATCAGCTCAAACGCCTCTTTGATGTCGGCAATCTCTTTCAGCGTTGCGACAAAATCGCCCTTTTCCATTCCTCGGAAGTAGAAGGAATGGAACGATCCGACGCGAGCGGTCAGATACTCAAGCGCATATTTTTTTGAAGCCTGGTCGATTCGATTGCCGACTCCGATCAGAGCGTTGGCAAGATGGAGAACATCTCGCATCATCGCCAAATCACCGCGATTGCACTTGCCCGTCTGGATCTTCTCCTCCACGACAAGGCAGACATTGGTCAGCGTGTGATGGAATCCTTGCTTGTGAGCCTCGGGGATGAACAGTGCATAGTCGCCGTTCATCCTCTGACGGTGCGGATGCCTTGGCTTTTTACTCTTCGGCATCCTGTCCTCACTTGATCACGAGCTTCTGGGTGCGGGTCAGCTTCGCCCCAGGCACATCCTTGCCAGACTTCAAAGCGCTCTTGATCGCCGTTTTATCGATGCTGTCAACAGTCTTCGTTTTGATGAAATCGGCAGGGATCTGCGCCTCATCGAAGATGTCAACGCTCTCAGGATTCTGGCGCACTTGCAGAGCGACATCTGGAGCCTCGATCAGCTTGCTGTCGAGCGCCTGCATCCCTTTAATCGTCTGCTCCTCAAGCCAAGCCTGACGGCGCTCTTCAGCCTTGATTCGGACGGCGATGTTCTTCGCGGCTTGCTTCATTCCTTCCAACTGAACGCGCCGCATGGCAAGGTATCTGCCCGTGCTGACAATCTTGGCTTCGGCGCTCAACTGCACGGCTTGCAGTTCTTCAGCCCCGACGATCTCGCCCGTCTCCTCATCCACTCGCACGTTGTCGAGCGCATCCATCAGGGCATCGGAAATTTCATAAATTTTCAGTTCGGACATTGTGTTTACTCCTATCTGCGATTCTTCATGTAGTCCTTGGCGGCTTGCTCAATGGTGTTGATCTGCTTCACTAATAGCTTGGCATTCATAATGATGAATTCGCGCCGCTCATCGGAGAAGTACGGGCATTTAGCCGCCCTCTCAATAACCTCGGATGCGAACTTTCTCATGTCAGCTAAGACACACGGAAATTCGGTCTTGACGATGATTTTGCTGTCATCAAACTGTTTGCCGTAGTGCGCTTGCTCATATCCGTAAAGGCTCTCAAGGTCTTCTTTGTTATTGTCACGGAGCGCAAAGTAAAGCGGGACGATGAATCGCTCTCTGGCGACCTCTCGCTCGGTCAAGCGCAAGACCCACATCTCACAGCCGTAGCGGAGACTGTGATAAGACCCTTCAAAAGAGAGAGAAAACATTGTTCTTGCTCCTAGTTCTAAAGTCTGTAAGCGTCAATCAAGCGATTGATGAAAGCGTCAGGGCTACCGCCTGCCATCTCGATAGACCTCAGATATTTGCGGTTCGGCTCGCTGATCTGGATGAGCATGGAGTCAGCGCTCTGCGGCATCTGGACAGGCTCAACGGAGTCAAGAAGAAGCGGCTCCTGATGAGCGTTGTCAGTCTGGGAAGTCTTGCGGCGGCGTTCTTTCTTGATAATGCGTCTTGCCGTCTCAATAGAGTCCTCGGCGCTATAGAGATACGCTCCATGAATCGCTCCGATCTTCTGGGCTTTGAGTTCTGTAACCATCACCTTTCGGACTGTCTCAGTCCCGTAGTTAAGCTCCTTCGCAATCTCGGGGACTGTCTTGGCTCCTGCGGGACGGGTTTCATCTGTGAATGTCTGCGTCATGTTGTTTTCTCGGTTCGTTGTCTGTCTCTGGGAGCGGTCAGCCCCCAGAGCGCTCTTAGTTGTTAGAAGGGAATTGCGTCATCAATGACCTGTTCGGGAGTCAGCGGAGCAGTCTGCACAGAAGCCTGATGCGGGGCAGACTCAAAGCTGTCGCTCTTGATCGGGGCGTGTTCGTCCTGTAACTTGGTCAGCAGATAGTCAATGCGCTTTGCGGGCTTGCCGTCCTTCTTCTCGCTGAAGGTCTGACGGGTCTTCGGATCGAAGAACGCCTTGCAGACCATCTGATAGCGCGGATAGCCCTTGTCATTCAGCTTCGCGTAGCCGTCTGCGTCCTTCTCTTCTTGGTACTGAAGAAGAACGCCGATGGTCTTCTTTTCAACAGCGGGAATGCGGTAGCCGTCAGAAGAAGATCCGTTGAGCTGGTAGACCTTTGCGGGCTTCGGTTCGCAGGTCTGAAGATTCAGAAGTCCCATCAAGCTCTGGAAGATGGCGAGACCGAAAGCGTCCGATCCGTCGCTCTTGGCGGTCACGAGTCGCGTGATCACCTTCGTGCCGTCCTGAGAGCCGAGGACAAAAGTCAGCCACTCGGCTTTGGACTCAGAGCGGGGACTGGTTTCGGCTGCGCATTGCCTGATTTCCAGAATGTATGCGCCCGTGGTTCGGATGCCGGAGGACGAAGAGTCAGCCTTTTCGGCAGTTTCGGTGTTGAAGGAGTAAGTACGCATGATTTCAATCCTTTGTAAATGCGTTGGTTGGTTTTGGATCTGTGTCGGGGCGGCTGTCCCGCCCCTGTTGGTTGGTTCTCTATGCTCCCGTTGCAGGGCTGTCGGGGTTAGGTTCGGCATCTGGATCAATGCCTTCAAATGCGCAGAGCGCCTTGTCAACAGCGTCCAGATCGTTCTCAATCAGGTAATCGTCAAACAGCCCGATGGGCGACTTGACCGTGTCTTGTCCGTTGTTCTTCGTCGTGAAGTGGTAGCCGTTCTGATCGACCTGAGTGCGAAGGACTGTCGTGAAAAGACCTTCAAGGACGATTTTTTCGTCTAACAGCTTGCCCATCGTCTTGATGCGAATCGTTCCGTCTTCGCCCATCTGAGTGTGAGCTAGGATGTAGACCCGCTTAGTCGGTGCAAGCGTCGAAGCGTGGAGGCAGATGGAATGTCCTGCCTTGGCGATCTGTGAGAACTTATCGAAGCCCTTCTCATTGACTTTCGCCATAAACATATTGGAGAGGATGTACTGAAAATCATCGATGATGATGATCTCAGCCTGAGTCCGTTCCATTGCGCTGATGATCTTCTCACTGTTGTCGGTCACATAAATATGACCTTTCCAATCCACAGAGCGGAAGGGCAACGGCTTAGAGACAGGCTGAATCAGCAAGCACTTCTGGGGGTCGAGATTGCGGAGACTAGCGGTCTTACCCGTTCCAGATTCTCCGAGGATCAAAGTTGCAATGCTCATGGTTTGCTCCTGTGTGGTGGGGGCTGATGCCCCCGGTGGTTCAAGGTTCAGAAAGGGGTCTTGCGATACAGCAGAGTCATCACCAAATTGCGGTAGTAGTTGCTGACTCGCATTTCGATTCGAAGCTGTTCAAGCAGGTAATTGATGTACGGGGTAACTTTCATTTGTTTGCTCCTAAGTGATTACCAACCTCTGGGAGACCAGTCCCAGGTTCCGCGAGGTTCGGGTTCGTCAAAGCAATCGGGCATCGAGCGGCGGTAATCGTCCTCGAAGTCCGTGCGATTGTCTTCGTAGAACCCGCTCTCAGTGAGCCGCCAAGGTTCGGCGATGAGCTGTTCTTCGGTGATGCCAAGCGCGGCGAGAATCTCCGGCGTGGCGTAGTCCCCGATGTTGCTCTCAACCCATTCGTCAACTTCGTAATCCTCAAATTCAGGCACGTAGTCGGGGTCTCGGGGATCAAGGCTGTTGCGGTACTTGAACTCGGCATAAGTCAGGGCGTGTGCGCTCATGGCTATCTCCTAGAGGGCGGTGCGGATCACTTGTCCGATGAAGTAAAAGATGCAAAGGGTGATGGCGATCATCTCGGCCTTGTCCCTTGCCCTGTTCTCGTACTGCAGAAGCCATTCGAAAAACTGACTGATCTTTGCCATGGCGGTTCTCCTAGAAGGTTTCGGTGGTGCGGCTGTTGAGGAATGCCCGAAGCATGTGGAAGGTTTTTTCGTCCACATCGAAGGTCACGGCGCGGTTGGCGAAACGGGTAGCACCTTCGATCGGTTCTTCGTGGGCGATCCACTCGACGGCGTAACGCTTGGGTTCGCCTTCTTCGCGGTAGTACTCTGTGAGTTCGATGACGGCGTGAATCTCGCCCTCGCAATCCTCAAAGAACCGAGAGCAGTAGAACTTGGTATCGAGGAAAAGGCTCTTGCACCACTTTCTAGTGTCGGCATCGTCTGCGATTGCTTGAATGAGGTTTTCGATGATGCGTTTCATGTTGTGCTCCGTTGCTAATCGTTGTTCAAGTTTCGCAACCCGGTTAAAGATTGCTAACAATACGCAGTATAAACACAACTCAGAACGATGTTAAAGTTTCATGACATCAACGACACAAAAGTTTAACCTAGATCAAATTTGTTTAGACACGAGTAGACAGAAGCAGACAACAAAAAAGCCCTGCATCGGGCTAGATGCAAGGCTTTTTCTGAACTGTGAGAATTAGTGTCTAGATGCTGTTTCCGTTGAAGACATAGACCACGCGACCGATGACGGCGCTCTGGGGAAGATCAGCACGATCAATCGTTCTTGGCTGATATTGAGGATTGTCTGATAGAAGAGTCAGAGTACCGTCAAGATTGCGCTGTATGCGCTTGATATAGAGGTCAGAGCCGATCCTAAAGCAGAAGACTCCATCGCCCCGAAGCGTGTTCTGGTTGCAGTCTACGATGACCATTGAACGGCTCTCAATGGTCGGAGCCATCGAGTCGCCTGAACTGCTGACAATCTGCAAGTGACCGATGGAAGTCACGCCCGGAAGGGATCTGGCAAACCACGCAGCCATATCAACTGCGCCCGTCACGAGTTCGATGCTGTTCTCCTGCGTCTTGTCTCCGCATGAGCCGTAGACATCCAGAACAGGGATTCTGATGAAGCCGTCAGGAACAGGAATGTCGGAGACAACCTTTACGACAGCCTGCCCCTGTTCGTTGGTTTCCTCACCGATCAGCGCTCCTGCCGAGACTTGCAGAGCCGCCGCCACCTTCGGCAGGACGGAAGAACTCATGCGTCCTGTCTTCTGCCACACGCCGACAGTCTGCCGCGCCACGCCCAGGGCTTTCGCCAATTCAGCCTGACTGATGCCCTTTTCTTTCATGATTTTGGTGATTGCCGTTGTCATCGTTGTTACTCCGTTGTGTGCTGTTGTCAATGATGTTAAAAAATCCTAACTCTTTTGCAAATGTTATGTTATACTTGCTTGGTCGTAATTTTCTAACATCTTTTTAAGGACACGCCAATGAATGCTGACTTCAATCCTGTCGCGGTTGCAGTTCAGGCTTGCGGCGGCACTCAGAGCGCTCTGGCAAAGCGTCTCGGGGTTACCCGTCCATTGATCAGTCAGTGGAACAAACGCAAGGAATTCCCAACGAACCGACTGCCGACCATTGCAGTTAAGACGGGACTGCCAATCGTGGCTCTCTTGTCTGATAACCAAAAATGGATCATGAAGGGGGTGCAGTCATGAACGACAACCCGAAGCTGATCTTCTTCCCGTTCTATGTGAAGGATTGGGAAGCCGCCACCGCTCGGATGCGCCCTCTTGAGCGGTTCTTCTACTTCTCGATGCTGATCGAGCAGTATCGAGGATGCAAGCCTGTCCCAGAGTCTTTTTGTCAAAGACTTACTGACGAAGTACGGGCGTACTACGGCGGTACTACGGATCGGATACAAGAATCCTTCGACTTTGTGAAAGAAAACTACTTCCAGAAGGTTAAAGACGGATATTCCAACGAACGCGCGGAAATCGAAATAGCGAAATGCTATGAAAAGTCGAATCAGGCTCGTAAAAATGTTATGAAACGCTACGCCCGTTCTACCGATGAGGTACAGGCGAACTACGGCGGTAGAACGGACGAACAACGGACGAACAACGGGCGTTCTACTAATCAGATTAAAGATACAGAGAATAAATATATAGAAGGCGCAAGCGCCTTTCCTTCTCCTGTCGCTGACGCTCCAGAGCAGAAAAAAACCAGACGATCTGCTGATGTGCAGATGCCTGAAGGCGTAGATCCTCAGCACTGGGCGGATTGGAAAAAAGCTCGAAAGGCTCCTCTGACTCAAACTGCCTGGAAGCGGTTTACAAACGAAGTCGAAAAAGCAGGGATCACCATTCCTGAAGCGGTTCGAATCTGTGCAGAGCGTGGGTGGCGGGGTTTTGAAGCAGACTGGCTGAGGAACGAAAAGCCTTCATCTTCTGTACCGCAAAAAAAGATCTGGAAGACCCCCGAAGAGGAAGCCAAGGCGATTGCCGGAGCTAAAGCCTATTGGGAGCGCCGTGAGCGTGAAGAAGCTCAGAAGGCTGAGGGCGAAAAAGAAGCCGAGAAGCAAATCTCGATTGCTCTCGGCTCTTCAGGACTTGTCAAAGTCATCAGGGGGAAACGTTGATGTCCCTGATGAACCTTAATTATACGCCCGAGACCTTTGTGTGCGTCCATTTTGAATTCTCGGATGTGGATCGGGACTACTCCTGCATCATGGCAGGGTCGCTCTGGATCACTGTCTTGCGGTCTGACCCTGTCCGTAAGGACGGCTTGGATCTCTTCTCCGCAAAGGACGTTTTCATCGGGTACGCAAACCCGAGCCAATACCGCAGAGCAAAACGACTCTTTGATCATCTCGCAAGCCTTGATCGTCCCCCTCGCATCATCCAGATGAACGGGACGCAGGGCTTTGTTTACCACGATTTTTTGAACAACAAACACTTTGAACTAGGAGCATAAATGTCTGAAGATTTTTACATCGAAGCCTATCGGAAACTGAAAAAGGCTTGGCGTTTTCATCGCGTCGATGACTACCTTGATGATGTCGAACTCATCCAGATGGGTGGCATCAAGGGAACGCCTCTCATCTTCAATCCCGCAGTTGAATTCCGTCCAGGTGAGGTGACTGTCTGGGGCGGTATCAACGGACACGGCAAGAGCCTTCTGACGGGACAGATTGCCCTACAGATGGCTCGGGCAGGAAACCGCATCGCAATCATCTCTCTTGAGATGACTCCTGGACGCACTCTCTATCGGATGTGGCGGCAATTCCTTGGACACAAGCCGACCCCCGAAGACTCTGCTGAAGAGTTCCTGTCGAAGCTGAAGGATCGAATGATCGTCTTGAATTATCTCGGAGCGATTGATGTCGAGGTCATCCTTGGCGCTGTGACTGTTGCAGGAACTCCGATGTCGCAGGACGGATGGGAGTGCAAGCACATCTTTATCGATAACTTGATGCGATGCGTTTCCGGTGACGGCGGCGAGCGCACCATGAACGACCAGAAAAACTTCGTGCAGGCGCTGACGGAAATCGCTCAGGCTCTTCGGATTCACATTCACCTTGTCCACCATGTCCGAAAGGGTGCGACCGAAGAAGAGCGCATCGGAAAGTTCTCTTTCAAAGGCTCTGGGGCAATTGTTGACCAAGTGGACAACGCGATCACGATCCAGAGAAACCGAGCCAAGGAGAAGAAGGCGCAGGAGAACTCCCTCGGCTATCAGGAAGACGCATCCGAGTCTGATTCATGGCTCACAGTCTGCAAGCAGCGAAACGGCGATTGGGAGGGCGAAGTTGATCTCTGGTTCGATCCGTCCTCTGCGGCATTCTCTGCCAATCCCGACCGAAAGATTCGTTGGTTTCTGAACGAAAAATAAGGAGCAAACAATGATTTTTTCAACATTGACCCGCGATCAGAAAGCCGAACTCAAAGACGGCTTGCGCCAGATCGCAGAGCACTACGGCATCGAGCATCAGCAAGCCAAGCTCATCGAGGAGTGCGGCGAGTACATCACGGCGGTCATGAAGACCAATGAAGCCGGACTTCTCAATCGTTCTGTGATCGAAATCGAAGATCGCCTCGATGATCAGTTGTCCGAGTTTGCGGATATCGGCGTTGTCTGGCTCCAGTTGTTCTACCTCATGCACCCTGATCGCAGGCAGGCAGTCCTTGGCGAAATGCTTTTCAAGATACGCCGCCAGATCACTCGAATCGAGCAGGAGGAGCAGTCATGACTCTGACAGCGCTTTACATCATTCTGACGGCTCCAGAGCGTTCCTTCACGCCCGAGGCTCTCTTTGAAGAGGTCGCCAAGCAAAAGAATTGCAACCCAGAAGACGAGGATCAGATCGTATCGCTGCTTAGTCGTCTCCTTGAGGATCTTGTCTCGGAGCACATGGCAGAGCGTGTGGAAACTGACGGAGAGGACAGAGCCTATCGGGCGATCCGTCCCTTTGACAGAGCCGCTTATCTCGACAAGGAGGTCTGACATGTGGACATCTGAATCGAGAGGCGGCGGCGGATCTGCGGCAGTTGTCTGGGCGCTTGCCGCAAATCCTTGGCTAAGTGTCTTTGATCTTATCGAATGCCTCGGCATGAGCCGCAACGCGATTGACAGCGCAATCCGTACCTGCATCAAGCGCGATCTGATCCTGTACGACCTTCAGCCCAGAGATTTAGGGCGAGGCGGTCGGCGTTTGGTCAAGTGCTACGCACTGACGAACTGCCGATTTACGGCGGATGTTCGCCGATACTGCGGAAAGCTCACGCACGAGGCGATTCTGGAGCTTTTGGCAGAACAGCCGGACATGAGCGCGGTCGAGATTGCACAGGAACTCGGAATCAGTCGTCGGTGTGTTCTGTCAAGCCTGGGGCGGCTTGTCAAGTCCGGGCGGGTCAGCTACGAGATCGATGAAAGGGCAATTCGCTGTCACGGCAAGCGGCAATGCGTGGTGATGTCAAAGGTTCGGATTTTTTCATTGGCGAGGCAGAAGAGATGAGGAATTTGTTTTCGGATGTTTTTCGATGCTTGCATCCGGGGTACGGGCGCACTGCTCGGGAAATCGCAAGCATGAGCGGTCACAGCCGTTTGGTGGTGGCAATTGTCTTGTGGATTCTTATCAAGCTCGGCAAGGCGGAACAGGGGTCTGATCTGACTATTCAAAAAACAGGGAGCGCATTTATCTATCGGGACATCGAGGTTTTTCGGAGGATTGAAAAGTGAAATCGAAACAGCGTGAATGGATCGACATCGATGTGCGCAACGTGGACACACTGCCTCCTCCGTTCGAACCTCTTGAGGTCGAAGCGATGCCGGGAGTGCTGTTTCAGCGATGCCCGCAATACGTTCTGTGCTCTGGCGTTCGGACGGGAGTCCAGACGATGGATCTGCACTTTGCTCACAGTTACAAGAAGACGGTTGGCTTCCTTGCGGTCAGGCGTTGGAGGATTCGGTCATGATCGATCTGAGCGACATCCTGCAACACAACGAAAAATGCGTGGCTTTGTTCGAGAGTGCCGTAAAACCGCAAGGCAAGGCTCGTCCCAGACTGAGCCTTTCCGGGCATGCGTATACGCCGAGGAACACTGTTCTCGCTGAAAATCGGATATCGCTCGACTGCCGCAGAGCCATGCGGTTCGATGCGAAGCCTACTGAGTGTCCTGTCCGGGTCGTGATCAAGGCGCAGTTTCAGATTCCAAGATCGCTGTCTCATGCGAAACAGACGGCGCTCGTCGGCTGTGCCGTGACAAAGAAACCCGATGCAGACAACATCGCCAAATTGGTCTTGGACGCCCTGAACGGTGTCGCATATCGGGACGATAAACAGGTCTACAGCGTCAGCATTTCTAAGGTCTATGCCAACTCGGACGCGGTCTCTGTCGCTGTCTTGGAGAAGATCGAATGACAGAAGTAGACACGAGAGAACTAAGAGCCTTTCGCCCTCGCATCTGGAATTGGGCGCGGGCTTTTCGTAATCGTCTGCACAGAGGGCAGTCCCCTCTGGCGGCTGTCATGCGAGAGTTGGCGATGAGAGCGGGAGCCAAAGCACCGAATCCCGTTCCCGATGATATGTACTGCAAAATTGACTACAAAGACGCAGACCTTCTGGATCAATGCGCTTTGAAGCTGTCTCGGGAGCGCTTGGATATTCTGCGAGTGGAGTATCTTGATACCCATTCGACTCTCGACTATGAAACAGACTCGGACTGTCGCAGGGCTATGCGCTCAAAGGCTCGGGCAATGGGGCTGAAGTCTTCGCGCTACTGGAAAGCCTTTTTGCTCGATGCAGAGACCGCGCTGATGCTGAGAGTCCATGCAGTTGAATGCACTCTAGACCCCCTTGACAAATCCGATTGAATCCGTATGATTCGCCTCGTGGAGTGGTTCCGCTTTTCGATTGGATGCCTGACGGCATCCGTCAATGCACCCAAAAGAAAGGCAAAACACTCTGCTCTATACATCCTCTAGTTTGCTCCTAGAGCTTGTTGTTCAAGGAAGACCCCCGATGGATCGTAGATCTGTCGGGGTTTTTCTTTTCGTGAGCTTCTTTCCGCTCTCGGGTGCTTTTCGGTTCGTTCCTGGGAGCGGAGCCTTTTACCTCGCCCTTTCTGCGAGTTGCAATCCCATGAAGAAACAAATTGATCTTCAGATCGTTTACCGCGATCCGAAAGAGCTTGTCCCTTACGTTAACAACGCCAGAACGCACTCAGATGAGCAAGTGCGCCAGATCGCCGCGTCAATCAAGGAATTTGGGTTCAATGATCCCGTTGAGCTTGACGGCGACAAGGGAATCATCTCGGGGCATGGCAGAGTGCAAGCCGCTCTCCTGCTCGGTCTGGATCGCATTCCGACCGTTGATCTTCATGGCCTGAGTGAAGCCCAGAAAAAAGCCTACATTCTGGCGGCAAACAAGATCGCCCTCAATGCAGATTGGGATCGTGATCTTCTAAAGCTCGATCTGGAATACCTAAAGACGATGGGGGGGGGCATAGTTGATTTGACGGGCTTCAACGAATCGGAACTCGATGACATCTTTGAAGTCGCAGAGGATGAAGAAAACCCGTATACCGACAAGATAGATGTCCCTCAGTATGAGATTAAGGGGACGAATCCGAAGCTGTCGCAATGTCTCGATACATCGAAAACAGATGAACTGATTAAGGACATCGAGACGGCAGACATTACAGCCGAAGAGCGTGACTTCTTGATCAAGGCGGCTCAACGCCATACCGCTTTCAACTATTCTGCGGTCGCTGAGTATTACGCCAACGCATCAAAAGAGATGCAACGATTAATGGAGCAATCCGCTCTGGTCATTATTGACTTTGATAACGCCATGCGAGAGGGCTTTGTCCGACTCTCCAAAGAACTGAAAGCACAGGCGGGGGTCGAAGATGCGTCATGACTCCTTTGCCGCTCTCATCCTGACACACGGACGGCCTGACAACGTAATCACGGAGCGCACTCTGAGGAGACAGGGCTATACGGGACGCATCGTCTTTGTCCTTGATGACGAAGACAAGACCGCAGACCTAAGGAGTGTGCAGATTTTTGTGTCTGGGACGGGGTTAGCGTAAGCGGGAGATGAAATCCCGCAACTCGGGGTTCGATTTTACCGGTTCAGCTTTGTCTGCTGGAGTTGTTCTCCTTCTCGATTAGCAAAAACGTCTCTTTTGAGGGCGATGTTTTGTGTGTTGATGCCGGGTGAAAGGATTTTGTTGATGTGCAGGGACGGAAAACCGCTGAAGGACGTAGTCCGAAGCGGTTTTCCGTCCCTGCACATCAGGCGCCGCGAGCGGCAGACCGCAGGCTGCCGCAATGGATAAATTTACGACGCCAGATAAGACGGTTATTCCATAGTTCCTGTAAAGCGTTCCCCAAACATGGCGGCAAACACTGGCATTGCCGCGCTCCAGGCTTGCGAGGGCAAAACCCATTGGCTCTGAATGTTTTTCAGAGTCAGG